>Ga0207674_10000832_pt1 | contig 40234 bp, 26 predicted proteins | sample KBSCornC72_FD_184303 | JGI IMG/M metagenome (GOLD analysis project Ga0207674, IMG submission 184303) | Corn rhizosphere microbial communities from Kellogg Biological Station, Michigan, USA - KBS Corn C7-2 (SPAdes) (version 2) | ecosystem: Host-associated > Plants > Roots > Rhizosphere > Soil ... | reverse complement strand
CGCCTCGCCGCCGCCGCGTCCCGCGCCGCAACGCTGCACGACGAGGAAGACGCCGCGCACGAGGCCGTTTACGCCGCCCGCCGCCGCCTGCAGGACGCCAGCGAGGAAGTCTGCGTCGCCCTGCACGCCCGCGACGAGGCGCTGTGGCTCTGCCACCGCGACGAGATCCTCGCCGGCCGGTTCGACTTCGCGAGCTGTGGCTTCCACGTCGACCTCGCCTTCTTTAACGCCCACCGCCACGAGCCCGAGGTGCTGCACACCTACTTCGTCCACGAGCCCGGCTATTGGCGTGAGCGCCCGGTGCTGGTGCAGGAGCGCATCGTCGAAGTGGATCACGTGACCGAGATCGGCCGCATCCGCGAAGTGGCGCGGGTGCGGGAGGTCGAGAAGGTTCGCGCGGTCGAGGCGTTCGAACTGTCGGTGAAGGTCGAGGACCGCCGCCGCGTCGCGGAAACGGTGAAGGTCGAGCGCGAGGTGTACGTGAAGGAGAAGACCGAGCGCGAGGTCGCGGTCCGCGAAGGCCGCAAGCCGCAGCTCACGCAGTTCGTGTCGCGTCCGTCGAAGACCAACGTCACGAACGTGACCAATGTGACCAACGTCACGAACGTGACCAACGTGAAGAACGTGAGCAACACGAACAACACCAGCAACACGACGAACAACACGAATAACACCACGAACACGAAAAATACGACAAACGTAGCAAACACGACTACCGCGGGGAGCAACGCCGCCGCCGCCGCGGGTGCTCCGGCGACCGGCCGGAAGGGCTCGGCCGCCGCCGCCGCCGCCGCGGCAGCCCCGACCCCGACGGGCAAGGGCGCCGCCGCCGCCGCAGCGGCCGAAACCCCCACCGGTCGCAGTGGCAAGCATCATGCCGAAGCGCCACCGGAAACCCCCACCGCCGCCGCCGAGGCCGGTCGCGGTGGCAAGCATCACACGGAGGCGCCGCCCGCGGAGGTGGCGGCGACGGACCGGAGCAGCCGCCGCCGCGGCGCGGCCGAACCGACGCCGACCCCGCCAGCCGAAGAGCGCGGCGGCCGCCGCGGCGCGAGCCGCGAAAAGGACGCCGACACCACCACCAAGTCGAAAGACCGCCAGGCGTCCACCAGCGACACCGACCGCCGCTGATGGCGCGCGGGCGCGCGTGACGGATCACAACCCGGAAATGAGGGCGAGGATCGGCCGGCGCGAGAGCGCCGGCTGATCTGTTGTTGTGGCGGCTCACACCTCGACCAAGGCCCGCGCATCGGCGTCCGCCTCGCGCCGTGGCGCCCCCGCGTCGTACGCCAGCCGCCAATCGAGGAATTCCGCCATCACCCGGTCGAAGTCCGCCGCACTGCCGATCAGCCGCATCCCCTCGCGCAGGGTCGGACAAGGCGTCATCTGCTTGGCGTACCAGCTCACGCGCTTGCGGAACTCGCACACCGCGCTCCGCTCGTTGCGGTAGCGGCAGATGTTGTAGAAGTGGTCGCGCATGAGCTGGCATTTCTGCTCGATCGTCGGCGCCGGCGGGACGGCGCCGGTGGTCATGTCGCTCCAGATGTCGCGAAAGATCCACGGCATCGACAGCGCGCCGCGGCCGATCATGATCCCCGCGCACCCCGTGACGTCGAACATCCGGCGCGCGTCCGCGACGGTCTTGACGTCGCCGTTGCCGATGACGGGGATCTGTTTGACCGCCGCGACCACCTCCGCGATGCCGTCGAGTCGCGCCTGGCCGGTGAACTTCATCGCCGTCGTCCGTCCGTGGATCGTAATCAGCTCGACGCCGGCCTCCTCAAGCCGCCGGGCCAGCGCGGGGGCGACCAGGCACGTATCGTCCCACCCCAGCCGCAGCTTGGCCGTCAGGGGCGTCTGCCGCAGGACGGCCTTGATGCGCTCGACCATGCGAAGCGTCTTGTCCGGGTCACAGAGGAGCTTGGATCCGCCGTCGCGTTTGGTCACCTTGTCGACCGGGCACCCCATGTTGATGTCGATCACGTGAGCGCCGCGATCCTCAGCCCACCGCGCCGCGTCACAAAGACGATCGACGTTCCCGCCGTAAAGCTGCATGCAAAGAGGTGAATCGGCCTCGGTGGTCTGGGCAATATCGAGGGATCGTGCGGTACCGCGAAGTGCGCCTTCGGGTGAAAGGAGGTCGGTGCAGGCGAGCCCGACTCCGCCGCACGAGCGTGCGACCAGTCGAAACGAGAGGTCGCAATACCCGGCGATGGGGGCAAGCAGCAGGGGGGTCGCGAGCTCGAGATTGCCTAACTTAATGGAACGCCACATCGGACGACGGTCATTATACCCCTCCGCCCGACAACTCAACGCCCAAACGCCGACCCGCGGAAAACGATTCCTATGGCGCATGGTGTCTGGTAAATTCAGGCGATGTGGGAGAGAAACCTGGGAAGAGGGTGTTCGCGCTTTATCGATCGTTGGGCTCTTTGGCTGGGCCGGTTCGCGCCGCTGCTACTGATCGCCACGTGCCCGGGCGTAGCGGGGGCGGGGTTGGTTGAGTACGGCGACTACCTTGTCGCGGATCAGGGCGAGGACCAATCGTCGCCGACGATTCCCGACGGGGCCATCTTCCGCGTGAACGCCACTCTGGGCACACAGACTGTCGTGACCACCGGTGGATTTCTGCGGTCACCCAGCGGCGTAGTCGTCGGGCCGGACGGCTTCATTTACGCGGCGGATTTTATTGCCAACGGCGGCGCGGTCGTCAAGGTCGACCCCAACACCGGCGGCCAGACCCTGCTCGCCTCCGGCGGGAACCTTTCCCACCCGATCGACGTCGCGTTCGGACGGGACGGTCAGCTTTACGTCTCCCAGCATGGGGGCTCCACCCCCGCACTTTTGCGGATCGATCCGATCACCGGGGCCCAGACCGTGGTGGCCAGCGGCGGCCTGATGAAGGTCCCCGAACAAATGCGATTCGACGCGGCGGGGCGCCTGCTGGTTGCAGATTTTCAATCCAGTGGCGGCGGCGCGATCCTGAGCATCGACCCCGTTTCCGGAGCGCAGACCCTGGTTTCGTCGGGCAATCACTTCACATTGGGCCACGGGCCGATCGGTATTGCGATCGAGTCGAGCGGCAACCTGCTCGTCGGCGTCAACACAAACCCGGGTGGCATTCCGGAGGTGGTGCGCGTCAACCCGGTCACGGGGGCGCAGACGTTACTGACGTCCGGCGGCCTGCTGACCCTCCCGGCCGGGATGTCGCTCGACCCCGCGGGCGACGTGCTCCTGGCGGATTTGCATTCCGGCGGGGGGAACGGCGCGATCATTCACATCGATCACCTGACGGGGGTGCAGTCAACGGTCACGTCCGGCAACTTGTTTCGCAACCCGTCCGACATCACGTTCGTCCCCGAGCCGGGGGCGGCTGGGGTGCTGTTCGTGACGCTGACGATGGCGACGAGGCGGCGCGGGCGCTGAGGCGGCGTGGCCTAAGGTAAAGGTTTGAAACGCCCCGCGGCGGCCCCGACAACCTAACGCCCGCCGGGGGGTATTGAAGATGCTCCGTCGCGGGCGGTGACCGTCGGGAAGCGATCTGCTAAGATCGCCCGCGGCCCCAACCGTGCGGGTCCGTTCGTGTCTCTAGTTCAACAGGAGAAAAGCAATCATGGGTCAATCGACCAATGCCAAACGATGGATGGCCGTCGCGTCCGCCGCCACCGTGGCGCTCGTGTTCACCGGCGTGCTCGCCCGCGTCAACACCGTCCGCGCCGCCGACGCCGCCCCCACCCCCGAAGGCGTCAAGTTCTTCGAAGACAAGATTCGCCCGATCCTGGCGGAGCATTGTGTCGGCTGTCACGGGGCGGAGAAGCATAAGTTCGATATGCGGATGGACACGCGCGAGAACCTGCTCAAGGGCGGGAAGGACGAAGACAAGGTCGTCAAAGTCGTCGAGCCCGGCGACCCCGACAAGTCGATGCTGATCGAGGCGATCAACTACAAGAACGAAGACATGCAGATGCCCCCGCCCAAGAAGAAGATGCCCATGAAGCTGACGGACGATCAGATCAAGGACATGACCCAGTGGGTCAAGATGGGCGTTCCGTACGGCGAGAAGCCGGTCGAAGCGGTGAAGAAGGAAGAGAAGTAGTCCCGACACCGACGGACTCGTCACGAAATCCACGGGCGCCGAGCGACGTTTCAATCGCCGGCGCCCGTTTTATTTGTCCGGCCGCGCCGCGGCGACTATCCTGCCGATCAAGCATGGGCATCGTTCACGCCGAAATCGAGCAGGGGGATTGCCTGGAGCTTCTGACGAAGCGGGCGGAGGATTCGATCGACCTGATCTTCACGTCGCCGCCTTATGCGGATCGCCGCGCCAAGACGTACGGCGGGATCAAGCCGGAGAAGTACGTCGAGTGGTTCCTGCCGCGGGCGGAGCAGATGCTTCGGGTGCTCAAGCCGACGGGGACGTTCGTCCTGAACATCAAGGAAAAGGTCGAGAAGGGGGAGCGGCACACGTACGTGATGGAGCTGATCCTGGCGCTGCGGCGGCAGGGGTGGCTTTGGACCGAAGAGTACATCTGGCACAAGCGGAACTGCCACCCGGGGAAGTGGCCCAACCGGTTTCGGGACGCGTGGGAGCGGTGTCTTCAGTTCAACAAGACGCGGCGATTCACGATGAACCAGGACGCGGTGCGGGTACCGATGGGTGAGTGGGCGGGCAAGCGTCTGGCGAAGTTGGGGAAGAACGACGTGAAGCGATTCGATTCGCGCGTGGGGAGCGGGTTTGGGAAGAACATCGCCAACTGGGTCGGCCGGGACCTGGCTTATCCGTCTAACGTGCTGCATCTGGCGACCGAATGCGGCAATAAGAACCACAGCGCGGCATTCCCCAAGGCCCTGCCGCAGTGGTTCATCAAGCTGTTTACGAGTGAGGGGGATTGGGTGCTGGACCCGTTTGTGGGGAGTGGGACGACCAGCGTGGCGGCGCGGGAACTGGGGCGGAATTCACTAGGCATGGAAATCCAGTTGGACTACTGCGAGGCGGCGCGACGCGAGTTGAAGCGCGTCATGAAAGCCAAGACATCGGAAACGGCGTTGCTATTCGCCACCGCCTAGACCGATGCCGCTTGCGGCTTCGCCGCGTTCGCCTCGCGCACCAGCGCCGCCGTCACGCCCTTAGGGTCGCGGAAGAAGTGGGGGGTCCAGATGCGGTGGAGGGTCCAGCCCTGATCTTCGTGGATGCCGGTGCGGAAGACGTCCCATTCAACGGGGTCCGGGGCGCCGGCGAATCGGGCGGGGTCGCAGAGGACGCCGAGGGTGACGTTGGCGGGGTTCTGCGGGTCGCGGAGGGCGAGGTCGATGAGGAAGCCTTCGTTGCCCCAGTAGACGTCGCTGGGAAGTTGGTGCTCGGCGGCGAGTTTTTCGGCGAGGGATTCGGAGAAAATCGAGGGCGTACGCGTGGGTCGTTTCTGAACGGGACGGCCTGTTAACGCCGCTGGTTCACGACCCTCACCCCCGGCCTCTCCCGGAGTACCGGGCGAGGGAGGAAGGGCGTAGGTGGATTGCACGTCCTCGGCGTACTTGAGGTAGGCGAAGAGGAGCCAGCCGCCTGTCGGCACCTGGCCGGCGGGGATGGGCGGGAGGGCGCGGTAGACTTCGGGGGGGATGCTGGTGACGAGGTGGACGGCGTCGCGGGCGCGGGTGACGAGGACGTTGAGCCGGCGGCCTCCCCCGGCGCGACCGAGCGGGCCGAATCTCCGGTAAAACCGGCCGGTTTTGTCGGGGCCGTAGGTCGTGCTGATGATCATGTGGTCGCGCTCGTCGCCCTGGACGTTTTCGAGGTTCTTCACGAACAGGCCTTCGAACGATCCCTTGCCCTCGCGGGTGCGGGCTTCGGCAAGACGCTTGGCGAAGCGGTCGTCCTCGACGGCCAGCGCGTCGAGTCGCTCGACGATCAGGTCGCGCTGTTGGAGGTTGAAGCAGGCGATGCCGATCGACGGCGGCTCCTTCTGATTCAGCAGGTCGCGGACGATCTCGACGACCTTGGTGGCCTCCGCTTCGTTCTCGCGCTTGTCGTAGACACCGTCGGCGCGGTAGAGGATCAGCGGGGCGGTCTCGCGCTGGTTGGAGGGGTGGCCGGGGATCGCCTGGAGGCGGCGGGCGTAGAAATGCTCGTTGGAGAATTCGATCAGCTCGGCGCTGCGCGAGCGGTAGTGCACGTCGAGATAGCACTGCTCGATCTCGATGTTGAGTGCGGCGGCGAGGAGGTCTTCGATCTCGCCCTGCTGGGATTCGAAGAGTTGCTGGTCGGTCTCGATCCGTTCGTCGTCGTCGCTCTGGGCGACGGCGGACTCGAAGAAGCGGGTGGGCGGGAGTTGGCGCGGGTCGCCGGCGATGACGACGCGGCCGCCGCGCGTGAGGACGGGGAGCGTCTCCTCCAGGCGGCACTGCGAGGCCTCGTCGAAGATGATGACGGAGAAGGCTTCCTTGCGCTCGAAGAGCTGGGCGACGGTTTCGGGGCTGGCCATCCAGACGGGGCAGACGTCGAAGAGGGGGTCGCCGCCCTCGGTCTTCTGTCCGGCGGCGAGGACCTGCCGGAGGCGCATGGCGCGCTCGCCGCGCATGGTAAGACGGCGACGGAGCTCGGCGCCCAGCGGCCCGAGGCGCGAGCCGGTGGCGGCGAGGAGGCGTTCCTTCTGCCGCGTCGTCCACTGGTGGAGGATGACGTCGCGGACCAGGCCACGTTTCTTCTCTTCGAGCTTGCGGTAGCGCGTGAAGATGCCGGCGACGCGCTGGCCGTCGATGTTCTGAAGGCGCGGGTCGGCGGCGAGGCGGCGGGTGATCTCGGCGGCGAGGGCGGCCTTGCGCAGGGCGGCGGCGGCGGTCCCGGGGTCGAACGGTTCCGAGACGAGCATGGTGACAGCATCGCGAAGGCCGGCGGGCAGCTTCGCGAGGGCGGCGCGGACGCGGAGGACCGGCTCGACGTCACCCACGCGGTCCGCGAGGTCAACCATCGTCTCGCGCGCGTCGCCGCCGACACGGAGCTGGCCATCGAAGTCTTCGGTCCACGGTTTGGCAAAGAGGCGCGAGGCGGCGGCGGATTGGAGCAGGGCGGTGATTGCGGCCGCGCGGGCGGGCGAGGCGCGCAGCCCTTGCATAAAGGCGGGGGCGTCCGACGCGTTTTTGAGGATGCCAATGACGGTGGATAGGAGCGGCGCGACGGCGGGCGTCGAGCGGACGTGGGTAAGGAGGTCGAAGAGTTGCTGGTGCTCGGCGAGCGTGCGGTCGAGCACGTCGTCGGCGAGCAGGCCGGGCGCGGGCGGAAGCTGGTAGAGCTCGTAGTGCAGGGCCTGGAGGACCAGGCGGCTTCGCAGGCCGGTGAGGAATTGCTTGAGGCGTTCGGCGGTTTGCGGCGAGAGGCCCAGGCCGTACCCGGCGAGCACCTCGCGGGCGGCGGACCTGGCTCTGAATTGCAGGAAGGCGTACCAGGTGCGGGCGGTGGCGAGGTAGGTTTCGAGCGCGCCGAGCTGGCGGGCGAGGTCGGCCATCGCGGGCAGGTGCTCGCGCGCGGTCATCGCCAGTTCGGGCTCGAGCGGGGCGGTGCGCACGGCCTGAAGCTGCGGCTGAACGTCGGCGAGCTTTTGCCGGACGCGGGTGAGGGTGGGCTCGTCCTTGTCGGACCAGCGGGCGCGGACGTCGGGGGTAACTTGGTCGAGTGCGCGGGTGAGGGTGTCGGCGAGATGGACGCGGGCGTCGGCCTGGGCCTTGAGTTCGATGCCGGCGGCGAAGGGGGGAATGTTGGGGTCGATGGTGGCGTCGGCGGCGGTGGCGGCTTCGACGCAGCGCGACATGCCCTCGCGCCACTTGTCGGTGGGGGTGGCGACGAGGGCGGGGAGATCGATGCCGGCGGCGTCGCGCCAGGGATTGGCCCACCACGTGACCTTGGCGGCGCGATCGAGGGTTTCGTCGAGGAGGTGGGTGTGCTCGTGCAGTTCGCCGAGGTCGATCTTGCCGGCAACGGGTTCGAGGCGGGCGAATTCCTCGGAGTCGGCAATGCCCAGCCAGGCGCCGACCAATGCATGGAAGGACTCGGCGGCGCCCGCGCCGGCGGGCCCTTCCTTCATCAGGGCGCTCCAATAGTCGGTCAGCTCGTTATGCAGCGATTGCAGTTCTTCATCGACCTTCGCGAGGTTGCGCTCGGCCTTGTCGTCGGTCCTGGCCTCGGCGAGGACTTCGAGCTGGTCGCGGATGGCGCGGTAGAGGTCGCGCTGGTCGCGCTGCGGATCGTGAATGATGGCGACGAGTCGGCCGAGGCCCATGTGCGCGAGGCGGTTGGCGACGACGTCGAGGGCGGTGCGTTTGTCGGAGACGAGGAGGACGCGCTGCCCGCGCGAGAGGTGGTCGCCGACGATGTTGGTGATCGTTTGGCTTTTGCCGGTGCCGGGCGGGCCGTGGATGACCAGGGCGCGGGCGGTGCGGGCAAGTTTGACGGCGCGGGACTGGCAGGGGTCGGCCTGGGTGATGAGGCGCTCTTGCGCGAAGGCGCGGGTTTGCCGTTGCGCGGGCTGAGGTGACGTCTCGGGAGCGGCGGATTCGAGCGGCGCGTCGAGGGTGACGCTCGATTGGACGAAATTGATGACGGGGCCCGTCAGCGGTTCGCCGGCGGCCATGGCCTGCATGTCGCGCAGGAGGCCCTGGTTGGCCATCGGGAAGAGGCCGAGGACGGCGGAGAGGAGGAGGACCGGTTTGTCTTCGGCGTCGTCGGCGCGGGGGGCGGGAGTGAGGGTGAAGTCGGGAATACAGTCCTGAGTCCTGAGTGCCGAGTCCTGAGTGGGGGAGTCGGAAGTTGGTGGGGGCGGTGGCGGTGGGGTGAAGAGGGGTGGGATGGGAAGTTCCATGGCGGCGCAGACGTGACGGACGAGTTCGGAGATCTCGCGCCAGGGGTTGCTGCCTTCTTCGTCGGCGAAGAGTTCGCCCGTTGGCGATTTGCCGGTTTGTTGTTCGAGCCAGGCGAGGAGGGCGGTGTTGGGGGTGACGCGGTCGACGCCTTCGCCCTTGCAGGCGATCGCGACGCCGGGCGCGGCGCCGCTCTTGATGGTGACGCTGACGGGGATGAAAGCGATGGGGGCGATGATGCGGCGGGTGGCGCTGCGTTGTCGTGCGCCGCCCGCGCCGGGTGGGAGGGAGAGGAGGGGGAAGCCGATGTTGAGAACGTGGACGCCGGTGTCTTGTTCGTAGGTGCGGGCGTCTTCGGCGATGCCGCGGAGTTTGGCGAGGAGGGCGGTTTGATCGGTGAAGGCCTGGCGGGCGACCCTTTCCTCTGGGGTGATGGCGTCGCCCTCGCGGTCGTCGTCGTCGGCGCGGCGGCGGGGTTGGGGGACGCGGGCGGTGAGCCTGGCGCATTCGTCGGGGCCGAGGAGCTTGCGCAGGGCGTCTTCGGGCGAGAGGTCTTTGAACTTGGCGAGCAGGGTCCAATCGACGCGCTGGCGGCTGGAATGGGGGCGGCAATTGAGGCTCGGGCCATTCACCAGGGCGGCGAAGAGGCGGTCGAGCATCTTCGAGAGGATTCGGTTCGTCGCTTGGGGCATCCGTGCAACCTTTCCGTACGGCGCGTGGTGCAATGTAACGCGGGGGCGTGGGGTATTCGAGCGGCACACGTGCCTCACTGAATTGAGCACGCCGCTGTCGGTCGTACGCTCGCATCCGGTCTTATCTTCCAATACACTCCCGCCGCGCGCGCACAACGCGAAGGAGCAACGAATGATCAATGTCGGCGTGATCGGGCTTGGGATGATGGGGCAGACGCACTTGGACGTCTACGCGAAGCGGGGCGACGTCAACGTGGTGGCGGTGTCGGATCGCGACCCGGCCCGGTTATCCGGCAAGGCCCGCGCCACCGGCAACGTCGAGGGGCAGGCGCAGGGGGGCTTCGATCTGTCGCAGGCCAAGGGGTACGAAGAGGGGATGGACCTGATCAAGGACAAGTCGGTCGATCTGGTCGACATCTGCCTGGCGACGCCCCTGCACGTGGAATACGCGATTGCAGCGCTGAAGAAGGGGAAACACGTGCTGGTGGAGAAGCCGCTGGCGCGGACGTTTAAGGACGCACAGAAGCTGGCCAAGTATTCGGCGAAGGCGAAGGGCCTCTCGATGTGCGCCATGTGTATGCGATTTTGGCCGGGGTGGACTTGGTTGAAGGAGGCGGTGGATCGGCAGACGTATGGGGCGTTGTATTCGGCGGCGTTCCGGCGGTTCGCGTCGATGCCGCCCGGGGCGTTTTACGCGAATGGCGAGTTGTCGGGCGGGGCGATCCTGGATCTGCACCTGCACGATACCGATTTCGTGCAGTTTCTGCTGGGACAGCCGGCGGCGGTGTTCAGCCGGGGGTATACCAAGACGAGCGGGGCGATCGATCACGTGGCGACGCAGTACATTTACGAGGGGACCCACGAGCGGGCGGTCGTGACGGCGGAGGGGACGTGGGCGATGGCGGCGCCGTACGAGTTCCGCATGCAGTACACCGCGAACTTCGAACGGGCAACGGCGGTGTTCGACATGCTCTCGCCGACGCCGCTGGTGCTTTATGCGGACGGGAAAAGGGAAGTGGTCGAGATCGGGTCGAAGATGGGGTACGAGATCGAGATCGGGTATTTCCTGGACTGCATCGCCAAGGGAGAGCGGCCGGCGACGGTGACGCTGGACGATGCGGCCAATGCGGTGAAACTGGTGGAGGCGGAGGCGAAGAGCGTGGGGACGGGGAAGGTCGTTCGAATCAAGTAGACGAGCCCCAAAATCGTGGGTGCCATGCTCTCGGTCGCGCTGAAGGGCACCAGTCATCGTAAGTGGGCGAACGCGACCGTGAGCATGTTCGCGCGGCTTACGACATGCCCACCCGAGCCGATGACGGTTGACCGCGAGGGTGACATTGCCGGCGGCTCGTGAGGGCATGGCACCGTGAGAATCTGGCTGTGTCGGAAACCTTCGGCGGGGGCGGGCGTCTACGGGGTTGAGTTTTCTTCGCAATCTCAGGAGCCGCACATGGCATTGAAACGCACCCTGCGCGCCGCCGGCGCGACCGCTCTCATTTCCGCCGCACTTTTGCTGACCGCGCACGGCGAGCCGCCGGCGGCGACCGCGCCCAAGCCGCCGGACCTGGGCGGGGCGGACCGGTTCCTGACCTACGTTTCAACGGACAAGCCGATTTATCGGCCTGGCGAGAAGCTGTACGTGCGGGCGAATCTGCTGCACGCCAGCAAGCATACGCCGAGCACCGAGGGCTCGGTGGCGGCGGTGCAGGTGACGGGGCCAAAGGGGGACGTTGTCGCTTCGGGGAATGTGGCGCCGCAGGATGGGGTGTTCGGATTCTCGTGGGACATTCCGGCTGGCACGCCAGGCGGGGAGTACACGGTGAAGGTGAGCCATCCGTTCAGCGGGCACGCGCCGGCGGTGCGAAAGTTTGACGTGCGGGCGTATCGGGCGCCGCGGCTGAAGTCGCAGATCGTGTTCCTGCGGGACGGGTATGGGCCGGGGGATACGGTGTCGGCGTCGATCCACGTGGACCGGGCGGAGGGGGGCATTCCGGCCAACGCGAAGGTGAACGCGATCGCGCGACTCGACGGGCAGGAGATCGCCAACGCGACGACGACGATCGATGACAAGGGGAACGCGTCAACGCAGTTCAAACTGCCGGCGGCGATCGCGCGCGGCGAGGGGTCGCTGGCGTTCGTGATCCAGGACGGCGGGACGCTGGAGACGGCGTCGAAGACGGTGCCGATTCTGTTGCAGACCGTCGACCTGTCGATGTATCCGGAGGGGGGCGACCTGGTGGCGGGGCTGCCGAACCGTGTGTACATCGAGGCGTTCACGCCCGCGAAGAAGCCGGCGGATTTGATGGGCGTCATCGTCGACGGGCGGGGGAACGACGTGGCGTCGTTCGCGACGGCGCACGAGGGGCGGGGGCGGTTCACGTTCACCCCCAAGGCGGGCGAGGCGTACACGCTGAAGATCAACGCGCCGGCGGGGATCAAGTCGACCTACCCGCTGCCGCCGGTGAAGGAGGCGGGCGTGGTGCTGAGCGCCGCGGCGGACACGTTTGGTGCGGACGAGGCGGTGCGACTGACGCTGGGGACGACCGATGCCGGCGCGAAGTACAAGGTGACGCTGGCGCGGCGGGAGACGCAGCTTGCGGAGCGGGCGGTGGATTTCAAGGCGATCGATTTCGACGCGGCCGATCCGAATCGGCACGTCGCGGTCGTGAATCTCAAGCCGAATTCGCCGGCGGACGGGGTGTTGATCGCGACGGTGTGGGACGAGAAGGGCACGCCGCTGGCGGAACGACTGGTATTCCGCAAGCCGGCAAGATCGATCAAGATCGACGTCAAGCCGGACAAGGGCACGTACGTTCCGGGCGAGGGCGTGAAGCTGACGGTGACGACGACCGACGCTGATGGAAAGCCGGTCGGCGCGCTGGTCGGGTTGACGGTGACGGACGATTCGGTGCTGGAGATGGTGGAGAAGCGCGAGCAGGCGCCGCGGCTGCCGGTGATGGTGCTGCTGGAATCGGACGTGAAGGACCTGGCGGACGCGCACGTCTACCTCGACGACTCCAATCCCAAGTCGGCGATCGCGACGGACCTGCTGCTGGGGACGCAGGGGTGGCGTCGATTCGCGATGGTAAAGCCGGAGGAGTTCGTTGGGAAATACGGCGAGGCGGCGCGGCGCGTGCTGGCGATGCGGGTGGTGACGGCGACGGAAATGCGGGCGCTTGGCGGCCGGAACTTTGACATGTTCTTCGGCGCGGATCGGGACGGGGACGGACGCCCGGGCGCGCCGCGCGGCGCCGACAAGAACGAGGGGATGCAGTGGGAGTTCAAAAAGGAGGTCGCCGGGGCCGCCGGTGTCCCCGCGCCGGCGCCGGCGGCACCGGTCGCCGCGAATGGTGGCGTCGCGGCGCAACCGGCGCAGAAAGACGTGGCCGCCGGGCTGGCGCGTGCCGATCGTCCGCAGGTCGCCCGGGCGGACGATCGCCTGCGCCAGCGTCTGGAAAACGCGCAGGAGGCGGAAGCGCGGGGGCGGATGATCGTGGCGGAGCGGCGGGCCAAGATGGCCCCCGAGCCCGTTCGGCAGGATTTCGTGGTGGTGCGGGAGTACGCGCACGCCGTCCGCGACGGGCGCAAGCCGAACGATCGCGTCGATTTCGCCGAGACGCTTTACTGGAACGCCGGGGTGAAGACGGACGAGAAAACCGGGACGGGGACGGTCTCGTTCGCGACCAGCGACGCGGTGACGTCGTTCCGCGTTTTCGCGGACGGCGTGGATTCGGCCGGCGATCTCGGCTCGGCGTCAACGGCGATCAAGTCGGTTCAGCCGTTCTACGCGGAAGTGAAGATGCCTCTTGAGGTGACGCAGGGGGACGAAATGCGGCTGCCGGTGACCCTGGTGAACGGCACGGCGGACGCGCACGTGTCGTCGGGCCTGCAGGCGAGCGGGCCCAAGGGGATTCGTTTCGGCCCGATCAAGCCGTCAACGGTGAATCCCGGCGATCGGGTGCGGCAACTGCTGTACGTGGGCGTGGACGACATCGCCGGGAATTTCGACATCTCCGTCAACGCCGGCTCGGAGGATTACACCGACACGGTGACGCGTAAGCTGCGGGTCGTCCCGCGCGGGTTCCCGACGGAGTTCGCCCGCGGCGGGCTGATCGGGCCGGACGGACAGGTGCAGTACGAAATCGAGATCCCCGCCGACGTGGTCGCGGGGAGCGTGAAGTCGGAAATCGCGCTCTACCCGACGCCGCTGGCGAACCTGACGCAGGCGCTGGAGGCGCTGATCCAGTCGCCGTCGGGGTGCTTCGAGCAGACCAGTTCGACGACGTACCCGCTGATCATGGCGCAGCAGTATTTCCTGTCGCACCAGGGGGTGGATCCGAAACTGATCGACCGCAGCCGCACGCTGCTGGACGAGGGGTACAAGCGGCTGATCGGATTCGAGTGCAGGACGACCAAGGGGTACGAGTGGTTCGGGGCCGACCCCGGCCACGACGCCCTGAGCGCGTACGGCTTGCTGGAGTTTACGGACATGGCGCTGGTGCGCGAGGTGGATCAGCGGATGCTGGCGGACACGCGGGCGTTCCTGATGAACGCGCGGGACGGTAAGGGCGGGTACAAGCGGCTGACGCACACGCTGCACACGTGGGTCGCCGATCCCCAGTGCGCGAACGGGTATAACACCTGGGCGCTGCTGGAGTGCAGGACCGATCCGGCGCAGTTGCAGGCCGAGGTCAATTGGGTCAGAGAAAACGCCGCGGCGGGTGGGAACAGCTACGCGATCGCGCTGGCGGCGAACGTGACGGCGCTGGCGGGCGATCGGGCTGCCGCCAAGTCGTTCATGGATAAGCTGGCGGCCAAGCAGCTCGACACGGGCGTGGTGGACGGCGCGACGACGTCGGTCATCGGGTCGGGCGGCGAGGCGCTGCAGATCGAGACGACCGCGCTGGCGACGCTGGCGTGGCTGCGCGACGCCAATTACGCGGGCAACGTGGAAAAGTCGATGAAGTGGCTTTGCGAGACGTGCAAGGGCGGCCGGTTCGGCTCGACGCAGTCCACCATCCTGGCGCTGCGGTCGATCGTGACGTACGACAAGCTGCGGAGTCACCCGAAGGCGCCGGGCACGATCGGCGTGATCGTCGACGGCCACGTGATGGGGTCGACAATCGCGTTCGACGAGAAATCACAGGGGGCGATCAAACTTCAGGACGTCAGCGAGATGCTGTCGCCCGGCAAACACACGATCGCGCTGCAGATGGCCAAGGGGGCGAGCATGCCGTTTTCGGTCGCGGTGAAGTACAACACGCTGCGCCCGGCGAGCAGCGACCAGTGCAAAGTTGCCATCGAGACGCGACTGAATGACAAGGAGTTGACAGAAGGTTCGCTGACGGAGGCCGCCGTGACGGTCACGAATAAGGACAAGGCGATCGTCCCCAACCCGATCGCGATCGTCGGTATCCCCGGCGGATTGGAAGTCCGGCACGATCAGCTCAAGGAACTCGTGAAGTCGGGCAAGATCGCGGCGTACGAGGTGATCGGGCGCGAGGTCGTGCTCTATTGGCGGTCGCTGGACGGCGGGCAAAAGGTAGAGTTGCCGATCAGCCTGACGGCGGCGATCCCGGGGCGTTACACGGCGCCGGCGAGCCGGGCGTATTTGTATTACACGGATGAGTACAAGGCATGGAACGAGCCGCTGGCGGTGACGATTACGCCGAAGGCGGAGTGACAAAGGGGCTCACTCCCTCTCCCGCGTGCGCTGATATCGTGAATGTATAAAATAGCGCTAACGCACGTGGGAGAGGGCGGGGGTGAGGGCCGTGGGCGGGCGGTACCGTTCGCGCTCGGCCCTCGCCCCAACCCTCTCCCAGCCGCGTTGGCGCGTGTCGGCATGTCGAGCGACTGATTGCGGCCGGGAGAGGGATCCGAAAATCACCGGACCGTCGCAGCAGCGCCTCGCCCCGCTGCCGCCAGGGTGCCCATCTGGGAACTGGGCGTGTGGACGATCAACAAGTCGCCGGCTTCGATGACGGTTCGCGATTCGGCGGGGAGTTGGATGGGGGCGCTGACGGGCGTGCGGGCGAGCACCTTGCAACAGTAGCCGCGCTCGATCTCCTCGACGCGCTTGCCGACCAGTTCACTTCCGGCGGAGACGGGCAGCTCGGCCGACACGTGCGGGATGCCGGCGATCAGGCTGGACGATAGCGCCTTCGCGCCCAGCGACATCGCCGCCACCATCGGCGCGGCCAGGGTGCTGGCGCTGAAGGCCACGTCCACCAGGAAGGCGTTGGCGATCTTCGACGCGATCGACTGGTCGAAGAGTCCCATGACGACGCGGATGTCGGGGTTGAGGCGGCGCGAGTCGAGCGCCACCTCGAGGTTGCCCATGTCGTCGTTGGTGGCGACGACGACGCCCCGCGCGCGGGCGATGCCGGCGCCGACGAGCACCGCGTCGTCCTTCATGTCGCCGACGATGATCGGCGCGCCCAGCGACCGCGCCTGGGGGAGGAAGCGGCCGTCCTCGGCCTTCTCGATCCCGACGACCGGCACGCCGGCGGAAATCAGTTCTTCCATCACGCGGATACCCAGGCGCCCCAGTCCGCAGACGACGATGTGATCGCGATAGGTCGAGGCCATGACGCGCATCCACTCCTTTTCCCCGCGACGTTTCGAGGCCATGAGCAGGGCGAGGCGCACGACGCCCTCGCCGATCAGGACGAAGCCGACGACCGGGTAAAAGCCGCAGAGGAGGTTGAGATACCAGGTGCTGGGCAGATTATTGATCGGCTGGGCAAGCATCGCCATCCACGCTGCGAAGAGGGCGTTGAGGACGGTGCGGGGGTGCCGGTCGTCGAATTCGCCCGGCGTGTTCAGGTAGAGGACCGTCCCCACGGCCAGAACGACGCCCAGCCCGAGCAGCGTCCACCAGAATTCGAACACCAGCGCGCGGACGTAAAGCAGCCCCGTCCGCACACGGCCGATCATGGACAAGTGGCGCCGACGGGGCATAGGTGACACGCACACGCGCGCGGGCGCTACTTCGCCTCGTTCCAATAGATCCGCACGTTGCCGGTCTTGCGGCCGACCGCGACGATGTCCGGCTTTCCGTCGCCGTTCAGGTCGGCGACCGCCAGGTCTTCGACGGCGACGCCGCCCGGGTCCAGCTCGGACTTGTCCCACTTCTCGCCGGCGGCGTCGGTGGCCTTGTAGACGCGCACGCCCGACTGCGCCTTGCCCGCCAGCGGGTCGCGCACGCCGATCACCAGTTCGTCGTCGCCGTCCCCGTCGAGATCAGAGCACCAGACGGCATGGCCCCAGAGCAACTGGCTGTCGAGCACCTGCCGCTTCCAGTCCTTCGCGCCGGCGGCCTGCGTGTAGACCACGACCTGGTTCCCGTGCCACGGCTCGATGGTCGCGATGTAGCGCGTGCCGCCCTTGAGCTTGCCGAGCTTGATCTCGCTCGAGCCTCGGTTGGTGTTGGGTTTGGACTGGTCGCCTTCGCCGAGGTGCGTGATGTCCCACGATTGCCCGCCTGGCGCCTTGGTGAGGAGGCTGACGCCCTCGTAGCTGGCGACGAGGATCTCCGGGCGTTTCTCGCCGGAGACGTTGATCACCTGGAAGTTGTGCGGCACGTGCAGGGCGTCGGTGATCAATTCCGTTGGCCAGTCGGGCGAAGTCGGGTCGGCGGGGACGTGGCGGATCTGCATGCGGACGCCGGCTTCGGACCAGTTCTTGGCGCTCGTGGATCCGCGGCCCGTTAATGGCGTCGTGATCAGCACCTTCTGCCCGCTGCCGTCGAGGTCGGCCCAGCGCATGCGGTGCAGGGTCGGCTCGTCGTACTTGATCGCGTGCATTTCCCACGGGTCGTCGAGGGTCTTGCCGCGGCGGTACCACTGGAGCGTGGAGGCGTCCTTGGTGTTGCCCGGCTTCCAGCCGGCGCCCAAGGCGAGATCGATTTGGCCGTCACCGTCGATGTCGTACGGATCGAGGCAGACGTTGTCGAGCGACTTCTGGCCGGACATGATCGTCCGCATCTTCCACGTCGGATTCTCGAACCAGATGACGCGGTCCTTATCGACGACGACGATGTCCGGTTTGCCGTCGGCGTTGATGTCCACCAGGCTGACGGCGTAGCCGATCTTCAGCGTCTTGTCGATCTCCTGGGTTTTGAAGGTCGGCGTCGCGGCACGCGCCGACGTCGAAACCATCAGGAGCGAAACGATCAGCCCGGCCGTGCAGACGTGCGCCATGCGAAGCCTCCCGAAGAGTGGAAGGCCCCATGCTACCAGCGCGCGGGGGCAAAGTTTAGTGACGTGAAATGGGGTGGCACGGGCAACGCCACTGGCGTTGCCCGTGGCGTCCTGTCTAAACGGAGGACCACTGGCAAGCCTGAGAGCCTGCCAGCGCCACCCGCGCGTTAGCGAATCGGTTTGCCTTGCTTGTCGAAGTTGTCCTTCAGATCGCCCGTGAGGATACCTTCGACGTCTCCTTCGTCGTGATGCGGCCAGATCTTGACCGAGGCGATGGAGACGTTTGAGGTGCGCCACGGGGCCTTGCCGGCCCAGTCGGGAAGCCAGATGCCCAGGGTGAGTTGGGCTGCCATCGCCGGAACGTACTTGGTGTTCTCGGCAACCTGTTTCCCGTCGATCCAGTGATCCACGCGCTCGCCCTCGTAGAGTGCGTATTGGTTCGGGCCGACGCGCCTCAGCGGATTGCCGTAGTAACGCTCGAACGGGATCGACTTGTCGTTGATCCAGTAGAACCCCTCGGCCTGCGTGACCTGCGCGTCGTTCACGTCGGTCAGGGGCACGAGGTGCGTCCGCCAGTCCGTGGTGAACGTGTGGTACTGCCCGTCCGTGCCGGCCACGACGTCGAACGCTTTCGACTCGTGACGGTTCTGCAGGAAGGTGTTGTACAGGCCGACGCGGAAGTTGCCGCCCTTGCCGAACTCGGGGAAGTCGATCTCGGACCAGTATTCGTTGGCGTTGCCACGGTAGCGCTTCATGAGGGGGTTGTAGAGCGGCGTCGCGGGCACGAAATCGTTCGCCCGGTCGCTCGGGACGGCGACGTAGCGGTAGGCGTAGGTCCAGATCGCGGGGATGGCGCCGGCGGGGTGGCGCGGGTCGGTGGGACCGCCGGGCTCGGCGGTCGTGCCGCCGACCTTGAGGACGATTTCGTACCGCCCCGACGCGAAAAATGCCCTGGAGACGATCATGCCGCCGACGCGGGTCTTCACGCCGCCCTGGCCGACGACCGGTCCGTCGTATTGGTCGCCGTGGGCTTCGCAAATCAGGACGTTCCGCTCGCGGCCGGCGGCGGTGTCGCGGGCGATGCGGACGTTCTCGGGAACGACGCCGTGGTTCTGGGCGTCGCCCCACTTCTTGCGTGGGAGGTACCACTTCGCCGGATCGATCCGGCCGGTGGACCAGTCTTCGGCGAAGGCGGGTGTCGCGGTCGGCGCGGGTGGAAGGTCGTCGGCGCGAACCGCGGCGGCGGCGAGAAGGACGGTTGTGCTAAACCAGAATGCGGGCAGACGGCGTGACATGCTCCTATTATCGCCGACGACCCGCGAGGACCAATACCGCGCCCAGCGCCCCCAAACTCCCCGGCTCCGGCACGGTGTACGTCACGCTCAAAGACGGCCGGTTGCTCGCCACCGCGTTCTCGTGCGTGCCGAACTGGTAGGCCGTGCCGATCTTCGACTCGTCCCCGAGTAGTTCCCAGCCGCAGTTGCTCGCCGGCGTGTTCAGCCACGCCCGGACGTCCGATACCAGGCCGGGTCCGCTCCACGTCTGCGCGCCCAAGCCGTTGACCGCCGAGCTGGCGCTGGCGACGGCGACGAAGTCACCGCCAAGGTTGTCCCAGTTGGTGGCGCTGAAGAATCGGTGTTTCCAGGTGGCGTCGTTAGTCGTGGCGAACGTTCCCGTGCCGCCGGGATCGGTGAACGACGTCCCTTCGCCCCAGCTATGCACGACGCGATTCAACTGGATCGTCGTGGGCAGGGTGATCGTCTTAGTGACGCTGAGCGTCAGCGTGGCCGACGTTATCGTCGCGCCCGCGGGGACGGACGAGAGGTCGAACGCGACGAGCCCGCGGCGGATGGATCCCGTTCCCTGGTTGGTCCGTCCGACGAAGAAGTGCGGGCCGGCGCCGTTACTGAGGCCGCCGGCCGGGTCTTCGTAAAGCGTGTTGTCCTTACTGGCACTGAGCGTGATGGTCGCGGCTCGAGCCGCGCCGGTGGGCAGCAGGGTCGCCGCCATCGCCAAACAGGTCCAGGTCACACGTCGGTTGAGTTTCATGCGTTCTCGCGGCTCCGTTACGCTTATACGCACCCTCTTCCGGAGTGGCAACGCAATTCCCTCGAGGGAATTCCCGCGACGTCAGAGTTGTTCCAGCGCGTCGATGAACGCCTGGTTTGTCGGCAGGCCGTCGGGGTGGGCCAGGGCTTCTTCCCGAGTGAGCCAGAGGACTTCGGCGACCTCCAGCGGGTCGGGGCGAATTTCGCCGGGCTCCAGCCTGGCGAGCCATCCGAACAGGCGCAGCTTACGTTCGCCGAACTCGTGAAGCCATACCGGCTTCAGCGGGACGACGCAGACGCCCAGTTCCTCACGCGCTTCCCGCACGCACGCGTCCGCCTGAGATTCGCCCACGTTCACGCCGCCACCGGGAAAGCAGACCTTGCCCGGCAAGGGGACGTGGGCGCTGCGGCGGACCATGAGATACCGTCCGTCGGCCCGGCGACAACCGAAGACGACGCCGTGCACCCGCCCGTCACTCTGGATCTCGTGAGGCATCGATCAGCGCCGCCGGTTTGGTTGGGCGGGATCAACGTGCTGCGACGCGTGGCGGACGCGGTCGTAAGCGTCCCAACTGGCGGACTCGGGCTCGTCAAGCCACATGGTCGTCCCGGGTGGCGCCGGCGGCGCGGGCGGAACGGTGCGCCATTGAGCGGACGAACGCCACTGTACCCCCGGCGGGCTGAACGGCGTGACGACCGGCGCGGGCCGGGGCGCCATGGCGGGGCGCATCGCGACGTGATAGTTGACGAAGAAGAACAATCCGGCGGCGGCGAAGATCGCGAAGACGCCGGCGCCGCCACCACCGCCCGATCGTCGGGTCGGCGGAGTCTTGGGTCGACCGGCGGCGGTCGTAGTGGGGCGCGACTGCCGCATCGGCTCGGTGGGGAAACCGGCGGCGGGCACGGCGGCGACCAATGCCGTCGTTTGATTCCGCCAGACAATCGCGCACCCGCACCGGCGACAGAATCTCGAGGAGTCCGGGATCTCCCGGGCGCAACGCGGGCAACGGATCAACTCCATAGAACACCTCGGGCTACGGCAGCGGCCTCCCTTATGATAGGACCCGTCCGCCGGAGCACGCAATGTCTTTCTTCGCGCGACGGCCGCGGTCAGGCGACGGGCTCGACGGTGGGATCGGTGCGTTGGGCTTTGCCGAGGAATTTCGCGTCCAAACTCGGCATCAGCAGTTCGAGCGGCGTCCGTTTGCAAACGATCGCAATGCCGATCGTCCAAGCCAAAAGCAGGGCGGCGGCGGTGATGTTCTGCCACGAAAAAAAGGCCCATCCGCTCGGATTTTGCCACCACGAGCCGGGACCGGACTGGAACGGCCAGAAGTAGCAGATTCCCCACTCCGGCCCGGAGCCCCAGAAGTCCATGTACAAGTGGAGGTGGAAAAGGGCGAAGTAGGCGACGAAGCCGAGCGCTTTGCGCTTCGAGAACGCCGCAAGTATCACCGAGGAGACGACGGCGAGCGTGATGTTGTGGCCGAGCAGGTGGTGATAACGCTCGTAGAAGTGTGGCGAGATGAGAATGCCCAGACCGTCGATGTCCGCAATGGTGGCGGCGATCATGCAGCAGAGGCGCTCGCGCGGTGAGAACGGGAGCAGGTTGCCCAGACACCACCCCGACATGATGTGCGTTGGAATGTGCACGCGTGCGTGCCCCTTCTCCGCTCAGGCCTTTTGGAAATCGTCGTCGTCGGCCGACGGCTGAACGGGCGCCACGCCGTCGGTCATCCAGCAATCCTTGTGGGCACCGTCCTTCTGGCGCGACAGGTGCCAGACGTAATACGCGCCGTCGCCGTTGGAATCGATGACGAGCACAAGCGCGGCGGCCTGATCGTCCTTGCGCTCGACCTTGCCCACCTTGGCGCCCTTGTGGTTCACCAGCGCGCGGTACGCGGGACTCTTGACCATCGGGATGAATCGCTCGACCGGCCCGGTGACGGCCTGGTTGGCGGGCGAGGCGAACTTGAAGGTGGTGCGGATGCCGTCGTCGTGCTCGTCGTTGTGCTTGAGCGCGTCAAGGACGGCGCGGATGACCTGCTCGGGGGCCAGCGCGGGGTCGGGCTCACGGGGCGTCGGTCGCGTGGTCGCCTTGTCCGCCGGCAGGGCGATCGACGCGGGCAGGACAAGGACGAACAGGACGGCGAGGACCGAGAGAGTCACCAGAGAACCACTCATGGGGAACTCCTTTCCCGATATATTAAATCGATCGTGCTGTCCGACGCGAGAAAAATCCGCCGCGACTGAGCGCAAGGAAAAACCCGCCGGTTGGCGCCGGCGGGTTTTGTAGCTCACTTCAGGAAAAACTGACTTCGTCACATGTGCTTGATCATCTCGTCCGCGAATTCCGAGCACTTGATCTTCCTGGCGCCCTCCATCAACCGCGCGAAGTCGTAGGTGACCGTCTTGGCCCCGATGGCGTCGTTCAGGCCCTTGACGATCAGGTCGGCGGCCTCCTGCCACTTCATGTACTCGAGCATCATGACGCCCGACAGGATCACGCTGCCGGGGTTGACGACGTCCTGGCCGGCGTACTTGGGCGCCGTGCCGTGGGTGGCCTCGAAGATCGCGTGACCCGAGACGTAGTTGATGTTCCCGCCCGGCGCGATGCCGATGCCGCCGACTTGTGCCGCCAGCGCGTCGCTGAGGTAATCGCCGTTCAAGTTCAGCGTGGCGATGACGTCGAAATCCTCCGGCCGGGTGAGGACTTGCTGCAACGTGATGTCCGCGATCGCGTCCTTGATGATCAGGCCCGCGCCGGGCTTGCCGTCGGGGATCTTGCACCACGGGCCGCCGTCGATCTCGACGGCGCCGTAGAAGTCCTTGGCGACCTTGTAGCCCCAGTCACGGAAGCCGCCTTCGGTGAACTTCATGATGTTCCCCTTGTGCACCAGCGTGACGCTCTTCTTCTTGTGCTGGATCGCGTAGCCGATCGCGCTGTGCACCAGGCGCTCGGTGCCGAGGTAGCTGACCGGCTTGATGCCGATGCCGACCTCGAGCTTCACGTCGCGGGACGGCGCGCCGATGCCCTGGAGTTGCTGCTGCCACTGCTTACCGGCCTCGGCGGTGCCGAAGCGGATCTTCTTGAACGACTTGGGGTCTTCCTTCGCAAGGAAGTCGAGTAGCCTTTGCGCCTCGGGCGTACCCGCCGCGTACTCGATGCCGGCGTAAATGTCCTCCGTGTTCTCGCGGAAGATCACCATGTCCACCTTTTCCGGGTGCTTCACCGGCGAGGGCACGCCGGTGAACCAGCGCACCGGGCGCAGGCAGACGTAGAGGTCGAGCATCTGGCGCAGCGCGACGTTCAGCGAGCGGATGCCCCCGCCCACCGGCGTGGTCAGCGGCCCCTTGATGCCGACGAGAAATTCCTGGAAGGCCGTAACCGTCTCGTCCGGAAGCCAGTTGTTGAACTTTTTGAACGACTTCTCGCCGGCAAAGACTTCCATCCACGCGATCTTGCGCTTGCCCTTGTACGCCTTCTGAACGGCGGAGTCGAAAACGCGCACGCTGGCGCGCCAGATGTCCGGGCCCGTGCCGTCCCCTTCGATAAACGGGATGATGGGATTGTCCGGGACGTTGAGCTTGCCGCCGGCGATGGTGATCTGCTGGCCGTTGGCGGGGACGGTGACGTCTTTGAAGGTGGCGGGCATGGTTCCTCGGCTCATTTGATAGAGAGTAGACGCTGGTCAGTAGGGAACGGGGGAAAGTAAGAGAGGGGGTCCTTGATGTCAATTGACCGTCGAGCCGATCTGGGATAGGGGCAGGTTTACGCCTATCGCGAAAGGAAGCTTCATGACTCCATGGATCGGATTCCTGCTCGTCGGACTCGCCGTCGGTGCGGTCGGCGGGATGTTGGGAATTGGCGGCGGGGTGCTGGTCATCCCGGCGATGGTCTTCCTCTTCGGGTTCCCGCAGAAGCTCGCCGTCGGCACCAGCCTCGCCATGCTCCTGCCGCCGATCGGCTTCTTCGCACTCATGCCCTACTGGCGCGACGGCAACGTCAACCTCAAGGCCGCGCTCCTGCTGGCCGCCGGGTTCGCCGTCGGCGGTTACTTCGGTGGGTGGTTCGCCAATCGGCACGTGGTGTCGGATCGGTTTCTGCGAGTCATGTTCGCGTTCTTCATGCTCTACGTCGCGGGCAACATGCTCTTCCGCAGCGAAAACCGTGTGCAGGCCGCCCTGAAGACCGCAATCATCATGATCGGTTTCGGCGTCATCTACGCCTGCGCCCGCGTGCTCGCGCGGCGGTTCGAAGCGCGACTGGATCTCCCCGAGATCTACCGCAAGAAGCTCGCCGCCCCGCTCGCGCCCGATTACGAAATATGACGCGGCGTTACCTCATCGCCCCATCACCCGGTCGATCTCCGTCACCGTCTTCGGGATCGCGTCCGTCAGCGACCTCGAGCCGGTTCGCGTGATGAGCACGTCGTCCTCGATCCGCACGCCCAGCTTGCGATCGGGCAGATAAATCCCCGGCTCGATCGTCATCACCATTCCCTCGACCAGCGGCCCGTCGGGCGTCACGTCGTGCACGTCGAGTCCCAACTGGTGGCCAATGTTGTGAATGAACGCGTCTCCGAACCCTGCCTTTTCGATCACGTCCCGCGCCGCGCCGTCCACCTCGGTGTGCGTCACGCCCGGACGCAGCGCCTTGATCGCCGCCAGCTCCGCCCGCAGCACCGTGTCATAGACTTCCCGCTGCTCCGCCGTGAACTTGCCCGAGACAGGATATGTTCGCGTCACGTCGGCGGCGTACCCGCCAAACCGCGCCGCCGAATCGATCACGATCAGGTCGCCGTCCGCCAGCGGGGCCGTGTTCTCCATGTAATGAAGCACCGTACCATTCAACCCCGACCCGACGATCGAGTTGTACGCCACGCCGCTCGCGCCCTTCGAGCGATATCCCTGCTCCAGCGCCCGATCCAGATCCGCCTCCGACAGGCCCGGCCGGATCATCGGGAGAATCGCCTCGTACCCCGCGACCGTGGCGTCGATCGCTCTCTCCATCAGCTTCAATTCCGCCGCCGACTTCACCGCCCGCATCCCCGGCAAAAGCTGCGTCACGTCCTCGATCGCCAGCCCCGGAATGCGCTCGCCGATCTGTTTGAACGCCGCCAGATCCAACCCAACCGCCGCGGGATAGACCGAGAACGGGTGCAAACACGCGACGCGCTTGGCCCGCCGCGCCGCGCCCGTCAACGCCATCGGCAGCGCGTTCGACCGCATGATGGTTTCAAATCCCGTCTCGTCCTTCAGCCGCTGCCCGATCTGCTCGCGATACCCGTCCCACCGCTCCAACTCCGGATTCATCGGCCGCAGGAACAGGACGATCCGGCGTTTCGGGTTCTCGTTGGTCGGATCGAACAGCACCGCCGCCCCCGCCTCGCCCGTTAGGCCGGTCAGGTAGACGAAATGCTGATCCGCCCGCCACTTCCCCAGCAGCGGCGGCGCCCCTTCACCGGCGAAGACAATGCCGGCAGCGCCTTTGAGCGATTTGAGCACCCGCTGGCGGCGGGCCTGGTATTCGGAGAGGCGAATCCCGGCAACGTCGGTGTCGGTCGTCCTGGTGGGCATGGGAGGAGTTTAACGGAAATGCGGACGTGCCACCCGTCACGTCACCCACAGTGGTTTTTGATTGAACCTTCCCGTCGCCCGACGTAGTCTTTGCCAATTCGCGGGAAAAGGCGGTAGCTAGGTCAAACGGTGGATCGGGAAGGCATGACGCGACGGCGGCTCGTCCAGATTGTGTTCGTCCTGACGCTGGTCGTCGGGTCCGCGCCCGTCGTTTCGGCCGACACTTTTACGTGGTCTGGCCAAGCCGGCCCGTCCTGGTCTTCGACGTTCAACTGGGCCGGCAACGTTCTCCCGACCGGCGCGGACACGACGGACCTCATCTTCGATACCTCCACAAATAACCTCCTCTTAAGCCAGGATCTGTCCAACCCATTCGTCCTCCACTCGATCACGTTCGCCCACGACGCATTTCAATTCAACGGCGGCGCGCTGGAGTTCGCGGGGTCGGGCGGAGGCGGCCCGTCGATCGTGCAGAATTCGACGCAGACGCAGGATCTGTCGCTCGACTTGCGCCTCGACGCACCCACCACCATCGGAGGAACCGGTACGGGCACGATGGTGTTGCGGGGCCGCGTTACCGGAACCTCGCTGACCGCGAGCGTGCCGATCGACCTCGAAAACGGCGGGATCACCCTCAGCGGTTCACAAACTTATACCGCCCCCCTGCGCTTCGGCCCCGCGCTCGGCCTCGCCTCGACCGGCGGCGGGAACATCACCCTGGCCGGGGCAGTGGACGGCGGCGCCCCGCTGATCGTGAACACGGCCGGCGTGACCTCGCTCACGGGCGTCATCGGCGGGACGACCGTGCCACTCAACCTTGCGACCGACGCCCCCGGCAGCACGGTGATCGGCGCGCCGGCGATCACGACCGTCAGCGCACAGGACTACGGCGACCCGGTCCTCCTCCAAGCGACTTCCACGACCCTCCACACGTCCACTGGCAACGTGGAATTCAAGAGCACCCTCGACGGCCCGAACAACCTGACCATCAGCGCCGGAAAAACGACCAGCTTCGCCGCACCGGTCGGTGGCGCCATTCCACTCACCCGGCTGGTCGTCAGCGGCCCCGGCGCCATCCAACTCAACGGCGGGCTGGTCCGCACCACCGACAGCCAATCCTACAACACGGCGGTCACCCTCGGAGCGGACACGGTGCTGGCGCTCGGTAGTAATGGTGTCCTGTTCGGCGGCGCGGTCGACGGCGCACAGAAGCTTACCGTTACGGGTGGCCCGACTACGTTCATCGCGCCCGTCGGCGCCGTAACTCCCCTGGCCAGCCTGAGCCTCGACAGCGCCACCGTCAACGCCCCGGTAACCACCGTCGGCGGCCAGACCTACGGATCCCTGCACGCGGGGAACTCCGGGACCACCCTGACGTCGCTCGCCGGCGGCGACGTCGTCATGCAGTCCGTCACCGCCACCGGACCGCTGACGATCAACACCGCCGGCGTGACGCGCTTCGTCGGAAGCCTGCACAACGTCGCCACGGTCACCACCGACGCCCACGGAAGCACCGCACTGGAAGGCATCTTCTACGCCACCGGCGGATTCGCCTTCAATGACCCGGTCACGCTCACGGGCGACACGACGCTCTCTCCCAGCGGCGTCGGCGACGCCATGTTCGCCAAGCCGATCGACGGCGACGGGTCATTCAGTCTCATCACCGGCCACCAACTGACGATCGCCGGTCCCGTCGGGCAGGCCGTCCCCTTGCGCCGATTTATCGCCACGGGCGCGTCGGCGGGCGTGCAAATCGCGGGCGGCTCGGTCATCACCCTCATGGATCAGGCCTTTCCAAGGATCGTCCTCCAGGGGAACACGACGCTCACGTCCACCGGCGGCGGCGCGATCTCCGTCGCCCAGGCGATCGGTAACTTCGCCCTGTCGATCAACACGGCGGGAGCCACGACTCTTGGCGTCGTCGGCGACACGAACAACGTCGCGAGCCTGACGACCGACGCGCCCGGCTCCACCACCTTCACCGGCGGAATCGTCCGCACGACCGGCGCCCAGGCATTTAACGACCCCGTCACCCTCGGCGGACCGGGTACCGACCTCACCTTCACATCCACCGCGGGCGGCGACATCGCCTTCAACGGGTCCGTGACCGGCTTCGGAAAACGCCTGGCGATCAACACGACCGGCCTCACCACGCTGGCCGGCCTGCCCGCCAACGGTTCGGGCGGCGCGCCCGATAGCATTACCACCGACCCGTCCGGCGCCACCCGGCTCGCCGGCGGGACGATCACGACCGGCGCCCTGCAAACCTACAACGACGCCGTGCGCGTCACGGCCCCCACCACGCTGCGCGCGACGGGCGTAACCTTCGGCGCTTCGGTGGACGGCCCGGGCGACCTCTCGCTCACTATCACCGGCGGTAACCCGCTCGTCTTGGTTAACAACGGTCCCATCGGCGCAACGACGCCGCTCGGCTCGCTCACCATCGACGGCGCGCGGACAACCCTGGGCGGCGCCGTGACGACCGTCGGCGCCCAAAGCTACAACGGCGCCGTGACCGTCAACCGCGCCACCACCTTCACGTCCACCGGCGGTGGCAACCTGTCGTTCGGATCCGTGCCCGGCGACAGCGGCGTCTACGGCCTGACGTTCAACACCGCCGGCGTCACGTCCTTCGCCGCGGGCGGCGGACCGGTCGCCAGCCTCACCACCGACGCGCCGGGCACGACCGTCCTCCACGGCAGCATCAGCTCCATCGGGCCCCAGACCTACAACGACCCCGTCATCCTCACCGGGACCATGACCGTCAGCTCGCAAGCCAATGGCGGCGACATCCGCTTCGGCGGCACGCTGAACGGCGCTTACGACCTGACCGCCTCGACCAATCAGAACTGTCGCGTCATCTTCGGCGCACCCGTCGGGGATCAGACGCCTCTCAGGATGCTCTCCGTCTTCAACGCCACGGCGTCGATCGACGGCGGCGTCATGAAGGCCAGCGACCACCTCTACTTCTACGGCCCGGCCACCCTCGGCGCCCCCGCCACCCTCACCGTGTCCAGTACCAGCGGCTCGGTTCGGTTCTCGCAAAAGCTCGACGGCGCGTTCCCGCTCGTGATCGATTCCGCGGGCGGCGGACAACTCCTCGGAAACGTCGGCGCGACCACTCCGTTGCAGAGCCTGACGATCAACGCCGGCGGCACGACCACCCTGGGCGACTCCACCTCGCCCGGCGGCGCCCTCTCCATCCGCACCGCCGGCTCGCAGATCTATAACGATTCCGTCGTCATCGGCGCCAACGTGACGCTCACGTCCACAAGCGGCGACGTGACCTTCGCCCTTCCCGTCCAGGGGGGATCCGGCGCCCTGTCGATCAACGCCGCCGGCAAGGTCACCATGGCGGGCATGGCGAGCAGCAAGGGGATGCTCCAGATTTCCAGCGGCGGCGACTCGACGATCACGGGCGTTTTCTTCGGCGCGGCTGGGCTTGGCAAGGGCGGAAACGGCACGCTCACCCTGCCCGCCGCCAACACCTACACCGGCCCCACTGAAATCGCCGCCGGCCGGCTGCGGGTCAGCGGTTCGATTAGCGGCAGCAGTGGCGTGCACGCCGCCGCCGGCGCGACATTCGAAGCCGCCGCCCCACAGCAGGTGCGCTCGCTGACCATCGACGCGGGCGGTCAGGCGATCGTATCGGTCGGAACGTTAAAGGTCGGCAACGGGTCGTCCGCGACGCCGCTAGCAATCGTGACGGCTGCCCCGACGGGCGCGGGGGCGGGCGGAAAACTGGACCTGGTGGGTCAGGCGATCGTAGTTCAGCCCACCGTTAACGCCAAGGGTGATACGCTCGATTCCGTGCGCTCGCTCATTGCCAGCGGATTCAACGCCGGGCATTGGGACGGGGCGGGGATCACCTCCTCGACCGCCGCCGCCGACGCGCGCCGGGCGATCGGGTACGCCCTGGCGACGGAAGTGCGCGACATTTCGCCGGGCGGCCAGAGCCAGTTCCTCGGGCAATCGGTGGACGACGCCTCGGTCGTCGCCCGCGTGACCCTCGCCGGCGACGCCAACCTGGACGGCGCGGTGGATTTCAACGACCTGGTCGCGCTGGCGCAGAATTACAATACTGCCGCCCCGGCCCCGGGCAGCGGTCAAAGCGCATGGGTGCACGGCGACTTCAACTATGACGGAACGGTCGATTTCACGGACCTCGTCCGCCTCGCCCAGAACTACAACACCAATCTGACCGCCGCCCCCGCCGCGCCCGCCGCCCACGTGATCGGGAGCGGCCAGTCCGACTTCGACGCCGACGTGGCAATTGCGTTCGCCAATGTGCCCGAGCCATCGGCACTGGCGGTGATCGGTCTCCTGATAATTGGCCTCGGAGTCCCGCGCCGTCCGCGCCGCGCGTGGGCGAACCCTGCCGCCTGACGCTCGCAGCGGCTATACTCGCCCGTCATGGCCGCTTACCCCAAACTCCAGGCGCACCTCCGCGACGAATTGGACAAATTGAAGAACGCCGGGCTTTACAAGCCCGAGCGCGTCCTCGAATCCGCCCAGCAGGCCCATGTCGCCACCACCAACCGGCCCGACGTCCTGAACCTCTGCGCGAACAACTACCTCGGCCTCGCCAACCACCCCGAGGTCGTTCACGCCGCCCAGCAGGCGCTCGACCGCTGGGGCTACGGCATGGCCAGCGTCCGCTTCATCTGCGGCACCCAGGAACTGCACAAGCAGCTCGAGCGCAAGATCTCCGAATTCCTCGGCACGCAGGATACGATCCTCTATTCCTCCTGCTGGGACGCCAACGGCGGCCTGTTCGAAACCATCCTCGCCGCCGAAGACGCCGTCATCTCCGACGAACTCAACCACGCCTCGATCATCGACGGCGTCCGCCTCTGCAAAGCCCAGCGCCACCGCTACAAGAACAACGATCTCGCCGACCTCGAATCAAAGCTCAAAGACGCGGCGGCACAAAGCGCCCGCTTCAAGCTCATCGCCACCGACGGCGTCTTCTCCATGGACGGAACGATCGCCAACCTCCCCGGCATCCTCGATCTCGCGAACAAGTACGACGCCATGACCATGGTCGACGACAGTCACGCCGCCGGCTTCCTCGGCCAGACCGGCCGCGGCACGCACGAGTTCCACAACGTCGTCGGCCAACTCGACGTCATCACCGGCACCCTCGGCAAGGCCCTGGGCGGCGGCAGTGGCGGCTACACCAGTGGCCGCAAGGAGATCATCGACCTCCTCCGCCAGCGAAGCCGCCCCTACCTCTTCAGCAACTCCCTCCCCCCACCCATCGTCGCCGCAAGTTTGAAGGCCATCGAGCTATTGCAACGCTCCACCGAACTGCGCGACAAGCTCGAAGCCAACACGAAATACTTCCGCGCCGCCATGACCGACGCCGGCTTCAACATCGTCCCCGGCCAACACCCGATCACCCCGATCATGCTCGGCGACGCCGTCGTCGCCGCAAAAATGGCCGAAAAAATGCTCGAAAAGGGCGTCTACGTCATCGGCTTCAGCTTCCCCGTCGTCCCCCAAGGCAAGGCCAGAATCCGCACCCAGGTCTCCGCCGCCCACTCCCGCGCGGACCTCGAATTCGCCGTCAAAGCCTTCACCGAAGTAAAGCGCGAGATGAACCTGTAACCCCGTATCACGGGCGCCTCGCCCGTGTTCAATCCGATTGAACATAATCGGGCGCGGTACCCATGACCCCGCAAATCCACCCCACCGACCTCCCCACCATCCAACCCCTGCGCGACCGTTTCCGCCAGGAGATGAACTGCCAGATCACCAAAGATTCCATCCACATCCGCCCCGGCTGGACGCGCGAGTATCTCATCCGCCTCGGCGACGGTCAGCCCGCCGGTTACGGCTCGATCGCCGTCGCCGGGCCGTGGAAGGACAAGCCGACCCTGTACGAGTTCTACCTGCTCCCCGAGCACCGCCGGCGCGCGTTCGACTGCTTCACCTCCCTCGTCACCGTCACCGGCGTCGCCGCCATCGAAACGCAGAGTAACGAGCCAATGCTCACCGTCATGCTCCACAGCTTCGGAAAGGACATCCGCGCCGAAGCGATCGTCTATCACGATCGAATCACCACCACGCTCCCCGCCCCGGCCGGCGCGACCTTCCGCACGGCGACCGCCGCCGACGGCCTCGACGTCCACCCCGAGCAACTCCCCGCCCACGGCGTCGTCGAGATCGCCGGCGAAATTGTCGCCAGCGGCGGCATCCTCTTCCACTACAACCCGCCCTACGGCGACATCTACATGGACGTCCGCGAACCCTTCCGCCGCCGCGGCGTCGGCGCGTACCTCGTCCAGGAACTCAAACGCGTCTGCCGCGAGCTGAGAAAAATCCCCGCCGCGCGCTGCAACGTCGGCAATGTCGCATCACGCAAAACCCTTCAAAAGGCCGGCTTCGTCCCGTGCGGCAATTTGCTCTCCGCCGCGCTGCCGCCGATGACCGGCGATTCCGGCCAATGACAGTTACGCGGGCCGCGGCGCATACTCCCACGCGCCGAGCGACTTTCCGCCGATATCCGTCAACTCCACCGCCAGTTTCCCCCGCGTCACCGCCCCGCGGATCAGCGTCGCCTGCTCCGGCCGCGGCCCGCCGCCGACCAACTGCCCGTACGCGTGCTCGGCGCTCGGCGGGTCGTAACGGTGCTTGTGCGTGTGGCCGCTGACGACGAGCTGCACCTTCGCGCCCGCCAGCAGCGCGTGCCACTGCTGCTGGGCGTTTCGGCAATAGTCGGCATACCCCTCCAGCGTGTCGCCCGGATTATCGCCCGCCAAACCCCACAGCGGGATGTGCGCGAAGACCACGACAAACGGCGCCGACCGGACCTCCGGCCGCGCCAGCGCGACCTTGAGCCACTCCGCCTGCGCCGCCCGATACGGCTCAAAGTTCGCCAGCCCCGCCCACACCGGGTGCCGATCCGGCTTATCCTCTCCCGTATCGAGCCCCACGATCGCCAGCGGCCCGTGGCGCAGCGTAAAACAGCGGCCCAGCGGCTCCTCCGCCCGCCACGGCGCGATCGCCCGCGCCAGCCCCCGCGCGTTCACCCCGCGCACGTCGTGGTTGCCCGACGTAAACACCACCGGCCGCCGCGCCGCGTACGCCGACCCCGCCGGCCGCAGCACCTGCGCGACGATCTGATCGTCGCTCCGAATGTCGTTGAACACGTCACCGTTCCAAACCGTCAGGTCCGCCGGTTCGGTCGTCAGTCGCTTCGTCAGCGCCGCCAGCGTATCGGCGTGCTCGTGCGTGTCGTTGATCACCGCGAAACTCGCCCGATCCGCCGACGGATCGACCGGCGTAAACTCGTGCACCTCGCCCGCCACCGGCTCGCCCCGCACGATCTTGTAGGGCCCCTTGAAATCCACCGGCACGCAAACCACACGATAGAAAACGCGCTGCCCCGGCGTCAGCCCTTCGATCCGCGCCGACAAAAACCGCCCGTCGAACGGGTTCAACCCATACGCGGGCAGGTCCGCCCGTCGGCCGAGCTGCTCCGTCGGTCCGTACTCCACCCAACCGGTCGCCGGCGCAGCGACCGCCCAAACCACGGTGACGCCCGTCGGCGACGGATGCTGTAATACCGGCGGACTGTCGATGAGCGGGCCAGCCGGGCGGCTTCCCGCAACGGCCTTGTCGGCGGCGGGAATCTCCGCGGCTTCGCCGGCCCCGCCGGTTATTCCAACCGCCGCCCCGGCGGAAATCAGCCCCATGAACGTTCGCCGGTCTACCGCACTATTGTCACTCATCACATCGCTCCTTGCCCGCCTTTCATACCCGCCAATCCCCCCGGCGCTTTTTCCCACCTCTTGCAATTCCGACGTCGTCATGTTGGGCTACGCCGCAGGGAGAGCCAGCCACATGACACGCATTGCCACCGTCTCCGTCCTTTTCCTAACCCTGTCCCTCGTCGCCAGCGGCGCCGACGCCCCCCCGACCAGCACACCCCCGCGCGCCGCCCGCTCCGTGCACCTTCACTACCCGGCCCCCGAAGGCGACGCCTTCTACAACGAACTCACCGTCGAACAATCCGTCCCCGGCAGCTATTTCATGGCCGCCGGCTTCAGTCACGGCTACTTCGGCATCCAGGAACAAGGCCGCGGCCAAAAGGTCGTCCTCTTTTCCGTCTGGGACCCCACCAAGGGCAACGAGGCCAAAAACGTCCCCGTCGAACAACGCGTCGAAGTCCTCCACCAGGACCCCGACGTCCAGGTCAAACGCTTCGGCGGCGAAGGCACCGGCGGCCAATGCTTCCTGAAATATGACTGGAAGATCGGCCAAACCTACCGCTTCCTCGTCCGCGTCAAAGTCGAAGCCGACAAGTCCGCCTACAGCGGCTACTTCTACGCGCCCGAGACCAAGGCCTGGAAACACCTCGTCACCTTCCGCACCAAGACCGGCGGCGACAAGCTCAAAGGCCTCTACAGCTTCGTCGAAGACTTCAAACGCGACACCACCAGCGCCACCCAAACCCGCCGGGCGGTGTTCGGCAATGCCTGGATTCACACCACCGATTGGAAGCCGCTGACCACCGCCCGTTTCACCGCCTCCGGCTCGCAGTGGGAAGCCAAAGAAACGATCGACGCCGGCCTGGCCGACGGCCGGTTTTATCTCCAGACCGGTGGCCAGACCAAAACGTCGAATCCGCTGAACTCCAAGATCGACCGCCCCGCCACCGGCGCGGACGCCAAACCGCCGACCAACCTGCCGGAATAAGTCGCCGAACACGCATCAGTTCATATTGCGCCTGTGGCAAAATTTGCGAACTCCGTGCATAAGATTCGACATGGACGCGGTGTCCGACACCACGGAAGGTAGCGCCACTCGGCAGGAAGCGCGGGCCCAGGCATTAGGGCGCGAGATCTTCGCCCTCGCCCGCCGCGCCCCGTCATCCGAATCGTGGTGGGACCGCCGGGTCATGCAGATCGGCATGGCCGACGAGGCCGTCAAGGCCCAGCTCTTCCGCCTGGTCGACGTCCTCCCCGTCCTCACCACGCCACAGAGCATTAACCGCCACCTCCGCGAATACCTGGATGAAGTGCGCGATCGCCTCCCCTGGGTCGCCCGACGTGCGTTGAACTGGATGCCGCAGGACGGTTGGTGGGGCCGCCGCCTCGCCGCCACGACGCTCAAGAACACCCAGCGGATGGCCCGCCGGTTCATCGCCGCCGCCGACCCCACCGAGGCCGTCGCCGCCGCCCGCGCCCTGCGCGCCCGCCACCTCACCTTCACCATCGACCTGCTCGGCGAGGCGGTGCTGTCGGCCGCCGAAGCCTTGGCGTACCAGACCTACTACCTCGACCTGATCCGCACCCTCGCCGACGACGCCCAATCCTGGCCCGAAGATCCGCTCATCGACCGCGACCCCCTCGGCCCGATCCCCAAGGTCAACGTCTCCGTCAAGCTCTCGTCCCTCTACAGCCAGTTCGACCCCATCGACCCCGCCGGCACCAGTCGCGCCGTCCGCGACCGCCTGCGCCCGATCCTGCGCCTCGCAAAAGAGCGCGGCGTCTTCGTCAACTTCGACATGGAGCAGCACGCCTACAAAGACGCGACCCTCGCGATCTTCAAGGAAGTGCTCGAAGAGGCCGAGTTCAAAACCTGGGCCGACGTCGGCATCGCGATTCAAGCCTATCTGAAATCGTCAGGCGAAGACCTCCGCGCCCTCGCTACCTGGGCCACGCGCCGCGGCACGCCCGTCTGGGTGCGCCTCGTGAAAGGCGCCTACTGGGACTTCGAGCGCGTCATCGCCCAACAAAACGACTGGCCGATCCCCGTCTACGACGACAAGCCACAGACCGACGCCAACTACGAAGCCCAGACCCACTTCCTCATCGACCGCCACGACACCCTCCGACCCGCCATCGCAAGTCACAACATCCGCAGCATCGCCGCCGCCCTCGCCGCCGCCGAGGCCGCCAACCTCCCGCCCGGCGCGATCGAATTCCAACTCCTCTACGGCATGGCCGACGAGATCAAGCAGGCCCTCGTCCAACTCAACCAGCGCGTCCGCGTCTACGCCCCGGTCGGCGCGCTCCTCCCCGGCATGGCGTACCTCGTCCGCCGTTTACTCGAGAACACCAGCAACGAATCCTTCCTCCGCGCCGGCTTCGTCGAAAAAGCCCCGGAAGAAAGACTCCTCATGAACCCGCTTAACCTATTGAAGAAAAAACCAGCCACGGATGAACACCGATCTCCAGAGATAAAACCTGACTCTCATCCCTGTCCATCCGTGTCCATCCGTGGTCAAACCCCTTTCTCCAACGAACCCCTCACCGACTTCTCCACCGAACCCGCCCGCGCCGCCATGGCCGAAGGAATGCAGCAAGTCTGGCGACGTCTCGGCGCGCCCTACCCATTGATCATCGACGGCCGCCGCATCGAGACCGGCGCGTGGATCGACTCGATCAACCCCTCGCACAAGAACCAGCTCGTCGGCCGCGTCGCCGCCGCCGGCATCGAGCAAGCCAAGCAGGCCATCGCCGCCGCCAAACGCGCCTTCCCCGCCTGGCGCGATACGCCCGTCGAACTGCGTGCCGCATTGCTCCAGCGGCTGGCGACCCTCATCCGCCGTCGCCGCTTCGAGCTCATGGCGTGGGAAGTCTACGAGACCGGCAAGCAGTGGCGCGAGGCCGACGGCGACGTCGCCGAGGCCATCGATTACTGCGAATACTACGCCCGCGAGATGCTCCGCCTCGCCAAACCGTGGGGCAAAAGCGTCCCCGGCGAAGAGAACCAGAACCTCCTCGAACCGCGCGGCGTCGCCGTCGTCATCGCGCCGTGGAACTTCCCCCTCGCCATCCTCCTCGGCATGACCACCGCCTCCCTCGTCGCCGGCAACACCGTCGTCATGAAACCGGCCGAGCAATCCGCCGTCATCGGCGCCAAGTTCATGGAACTGCTCGAACAAGCCGGCTTCCCGCCCGGCGTCGTCAACCTCCTCAGCGGCAACGGCGAAGAGATCGGCCCCACCCTCGCCACCCACCCCGACGTCGCCCTCATCGCCTTCACCGGCTCGCGAACTGTGGGCTTGCTGCTTCAGCAGCAAGCGGCCCAAGTCGGAGACAACCAGGATCACCTCAAAAAAGTCATCACCGAGCTCGGCGGCAAGAACGCCACCATCATCGACGACGACGCCGACCTCGACGAAGCCGTCCACGGCGTCGTCGCCGGCGCGTTCGGCTACGCCGGCCAGAAGTGCTCCGCCTGCTCGCGCGTCATCGTCCTCGCCCCGATCTACGACGCCTTCGTCAACCGCCTCGTCGAAGCCACCAAGAGTCTCAAGGTCGGCCCCGCCGAAGAACCCGCCAACACCGTCGGCCCCGTCATCGACGCCGACGCCCAGCGACACATCTGCGCCGCCATCGAGCGCGGCAAAACGACCGCCCGCTTCGTCTACGGTGGTGGCGTCGGCGCGCTGGCCGACGAAGGCTTCTACGTCGCCCCCCACGTCTTCGCCGACGTCCCCCCCGATTCGCCTCTCGCGCAGGAAGAAATCTTCGGACCCGTCCTGGCCGTCTGCCGCGCCAAGGACCTCACCGACGCCCTGACAATCGCCAACGGCACGAAGTACGCCCTGACCGGCGGCCTCTTTTCCCGCTCCCCCTCCACCATCGACCGAGTTCGCAGAGAATTCCGCGTCGGCAACCTCTACATCAACCGCAAGATCACCGGCGCCCTCGTCCAGCGCCAACCCTTCGGCGGCTACAAGCTATCCGGCATCGGCGCCAAGGCCGGTGGCCCCGACTACCTCCTCCAATTCTGCTGGCCCAGAACCATCACCGAAAACACCCTCCGCCGAGGCTTCACCCCACCCCCCGCCGAAAAATCCGAACCCGCGCTCTGACGAAGGTGACCTGACGTGGCACGGGCGTCCCGCCCGTGTTTTGACGATTTGATATGTCGCCACCGGACAGCCAAAACGCCCGTATCACGGGCGCCTCGCCCGTGCATCATTTCCCTGTCATTCGATACAGATGCACCCCATACCCCTCAAACCCATCCTCAAACTTCCCCCCACTCATCGACACCGTCCGCCCCTCCCCAATCACCTCCACACTCCCCTCCTTCCCCTCCGCCACCGTAAACGTCGCGCGCGTTGACTCCCTCCCCATCCCCGCCGCGAATACGTAGAGACTCCCGCGGTGCCGCCGCACCATCACGTCCACCGGGGTATCCTTATTCGCCGACGCCAACGTCACCGCCCCCGCCGCCTCCGCCGGCGCGTTCAGCACCGCCGCCAGCGACTGCACCTCCGCATTGATCGCCCCCACACCCCTCGCCATCTCCGCGTCCGCCAACAACCCCGCCTCCACGAACTTCGGCTTGAACTCGTGCGCGAAGTAGATGATCCCGCGCGACCCGTGAATGATCGACATCCACACCTCCGACCGCACCTGCGCCGGCGTCGCCTTCTTGTTTACGTTGCTGATGCGCGTCGTCTCGATGCAGTTCCAGACCAGCTTCTGGTCCTTCGACCACTCCCGCAATCGCGTCACGCCTTTCGCCACGTACGTCAAATTCCCCGCGATCTCCGGCGTCTCGTGCACCACCGGATAAATGTCAAACGAGACGATGTCCGACCCCTGGATGTACTTCGGATAATCTTCCAGCTTGCCGCGCCGCACGCCCCGCCCGATGTAGTTGTCATACGCCACGCCCTGCCCCAGATTCAGCATCACCGGCCGCGTCGGATCCGCCGCCTTGATCCGCTCGTAATCCGCCACGATCCGCTCCGGCGTGATCGGCGGGCCGTACCCCTTCTGCCCCTTGGGCAGCGCCTGCGCGTTGTCCGGCTCGTCCCCGTGCATCCAGCCGATGATCCCCTTTTCGTTCTCGAGTCCCGCCCGATAGCCGCAGATCAAACCGATCCCATTCTTCTGCAATTCCGCGAGCTGCTCCGCCGTCGGCCCGCGCCACAGGCCCACATACGTGTTGATCCCGATCGCCCGGTACCGCGCCGCATTCGCCGGTGCCTGCAGCCACACCGCGATCGGAAAGTAATCGTCCGCCTTCGACGGCCCGTTCGCCCACGCCCCGTAAGGCGATTCGGCCATCGCAATACCCCCGCAGATCGTTAACGCCAGTACGGTCCAGAGTACGCGCACCATTCAGACCTCCAGATCTTCGGTGGGGCAGACATTCTTGTCTGCCTCGGGTGGACGAGTGGGGCCATTCTTGGCCCCCGAGTCCGCCCGACATTTCCTTCAGCCACGCCACACCTGCTACACTCCGCCCATGCGTTTGATGAACCTCCTCCTCCTCCTTTGCTTCTTATTCACTCCGATCGCCCGCGCCGATTTCACCTTCGTCCACGTCACCGACTCCCACGTCTCCGCCAACGCCGCCGAGGGCAACAACGCCGACAACGACGCCGCCGCCTTCCGTGAGATCAGCGCCCTCACGCCCAAGCCCGCCTTCGTCGCCCACACCGGCGACGTCTGCGAGACCGCCACGCCCCACGAGTACCAGATCTGGCGCGACCGCGTTCTCAAGGAACTGTCGATCCCCATCCACATCGCCCCCGGCAACCACGACGTCCGCTGGAACCCGCTCGGCAAGGAAGGCTACAAGCTCGGCACCGGCCAGCCGCTCTACCATTCCTGGGACTACCAGAACGTCCACTTCGTCCTCCTCGACCCCACCGTCCTCCTCCAGCACTGGGGCCACTTCAGCCATGCCCAGCTCGACTGGCTCAAACAGGACCTCGACAAAGTAGGCCCGGACAAACCCGTCATCATCGGCTTCCACCACTGGGTCGGCCGCGACACCGTGCAGGTGGACAACGAGCAGGAGCTGCTCGACCTCACCGACCACTACAACGTCGTCCTCTGGCTCCAGGGCCACGGCCACGCCGACATCCAATGGAACATCAACGGCGCCCCCGCCGTCATGGCCAAGGGCCTCTACCAGGGGTCGTACCACCTGATCGAAGTCACCAACGACAAGCTCACAGTCAAACGCCGAACCCTCGGCAAGCCGGGCGGCAATGAGATCCTCCGCGACAAATCGATCCCCACCACGAAGGAAGTGGTCTGGAAAGATTTGATGACGATCCCGCTCACGCGCAAGTCTGAACCGCCGAAGTGGACGTTGCGCGCCAAGGACGGCGACCTGGTTCCAGCCGGCACAGCCCGCGTCGACATTTCCGTCTCCTACCCGTGGGACCCGCCTCGTCCCAGCTACGTGGCCGAATACCGGCTGGACGACGGGCCATTCGAGAAGGCGACACCGGGGTATAACGGCCCGACCGAGGAATACTACGCACTGCTGGACACACGCCAGATGACGCCCGGGGAACATCGCGTCACCGTGCAACTGACCGTCGACGGCCAGCGTCACTACCGGAAGGTGCTTCCGCTATCGATCCCCGGCGCGGTCACGCCCCTCTGGACCACCAACGTCGGCGGCGCCGTCCAATCCCACCTCGTCCGCGCCGGCGATTCCCTCTACGTCACCACCATGGCCGGCGACCTCCGCGTGCTCGACCCCGCGACCGGCCAGGAGCGCTGGCACTTCACCGCCGGCGACGCGATCTTCTCTACGCCGCTCGTCGCGGACGGCGAAGGGGGGGTCTACTTCGGCTCCGCCGATCACCACGTCTACGCGATCGACGAGAAGACCCACCAGCCGAAATGGAAGTACAAGACCGCCGGCGCCGTCCTCGCCGGCCCCGCCGTCGCGCAGAACATCGTCTGTATCGCCTCCGTCGATCAAACCATCTACGGCCTCGACGCCGCCAACGGCGCCAAGCGCTGGACCGTCAAAGGCCAAAACATGTTCCAGTCCAACGCCGCCACCGACGGCGCACGCTTCTACGTCGGCGGCTGGGACAACACCCTCCGCGCCATCGACGCCCCCACCGGCCACGTCGCCT
>Ga0207674_10000831_pt1 | contig 40235 bp, 55 predicted proteins | sample KBSCornC72_FD_184303 | JGI IMG/M metagenome (GOLD analysis project Ga0207674, IMG submission 184303) | Corn rhizosphere microbial communities from Kellogg Biological Station, Michigan, USA - KBS Corn C7-2 (SPAdes) (version 2) | ecosystem: Host-associated > Plants > Roots > Rhizosphere > Soil ... | reverse complement strand
ATGATGGTGTCACGTTGACGCTCCAGGGCGTAGGGGCATCCGCGCAGTTCACGCCGTCAACCACGGATGTGTCAGGGCTGGCGTCCAGGGCAGAACTGGCTTTGCCCGATGCGTCGGCCGGTTTTGGATATCAGCTCTCAGGGACTGGCACCTACCCGCGTGATGTGAGGGAGGTGTTCTCCGAGACGGTCCGGTTGTTTGACTTCATTCCGAAAGCAGAGCGATCGGCCATTCTCAATCGAACAAGTACATACGACGCGTCTGATGACATCGAACGCGCTATTTCCTTCTGTAGCCTGCTGCCAGATGGCACCGAGCTAGAAGGGCCGAGAGGAGAGTTCTTGTGCACCAGGACAATCGCCTGGAAGAATAAAGTTAGGCTTCGAGGGAAAGGAAAGCGCGCAACGGTTTTCAAGTTCACCAATTCTGGCGCTGGCTTCAAGTCTAGCAACCCAATCAATTCCAGCACCGGCGCTTACTCGGGCCTCAGGAATTGTGCCGTATTGAATGCCCATGCCGCTAACACCGATGGCGGTTTCGTTGACGTTGGCGGCACGTATGTTGACTTGGAGAACGTGAGGGTTTCTGGCTTTAAATATGGCACGATCTTCGATCAAACCGAGATTGCCACAATTGATCGGGGCGAATACGCTCAGAATCGAGAGGGCGGAATTTGGCTGGTTAATGGCTCAACGTACACCCCACTTGCAGCGAATGGCTTTACAAATCAAATCACCGTTTCTCGGACTCAGTTCAACGCAAATAAATGCAACATCATTGATGATGGCGGTGTGAGCCACAATTTCATTCACAACAACTTCAATGGTGGCGAAAGAGCCATGTGGCTTGCTGGCGCAAGAGCAGTGAACCTCGTTGGAAATGAAATTGAATACGCCACGACCGAATCAATTCGGTTCACAGGGGTCAGATACTCTGATGGCACAGGCGTCGGGCAATGCTTTAATGTAAAAGTGTCGGTGAATTTCATCATTGCCAACTTGAATACACCTTGCATTGCATTCACCAATGGCACGAACATTGAGTTGGATCACAATGATTACCAGACAACCGGTGCATCTAGTGTTCATGCAGTAACTGGCTGTTCGACGGTAAATGGTCTGATCGAAAAAGGCGGAACGCAAACAGGATTCCTGGGCATCCTGGATGGTGTGCCTACACGCCTATTCCAGGCAGACCACCCGGACGGAATCCGAATGACCCGGGCGCAGTTCTACTCGCCCGCGAACACCGATTCTTCCATCGAGACCTACGCGCCATCTTCGGCTGGCGGCGGCACCTCCATTGGCGGCATCGATCTGTCGGCGAACAACGCAGCCGCGACCAAGACGGTCTACGCCAAGGTCCGCCCAGCGATCTACGGGAATGGCGTGGGCGCCGAGGCAGGAGGCTTGCACATCGACCTGGCGGTGGGTGGCGTGCCGACCTTCTCTTATTCGTTCATCGCCAGCTCTTTCCGGCCGGGGGCGGACAACACCAAGTCGCTCGGCCAAGCCAACCTGAGATGGTCGGGCGTTTTCACCACTGCGCTGACGCTCACGCCAGGTACGGCACCTGCTAGCGCCACGGCCGCCGGCGTCGCTGGCGAGATTCGCGTCGTGTCCGGCTTCATCTACGTTTGTGTTGCCACCAACACATGGCAGCGCACAGCCCTCGCCACCTGGTAAGCCATGACCATCCGCCTCACCCCCGAGAACCGCGCCGAGCTCTACCGCCAGATCTTCGAAGTCGACCAGCGCGGCGCCGCCATCCTCGAGGACCTCGTGCGCATGTTCTCGAAGGCCGCTGTGACCGAGGGCGGCATCGACGCCGTCCTGAAGACCTACCACCGCATGGGCCAGGCCGAGGTGGTGCAGCACATCATCCGGCAGATCAACCGCGCCAACAACATCGACGACCAACCCCAGGAGCAACCATGAGCGACGAGACCACCACCGCCCCCGAAGCACCCGTCGGCACGCCCGACCCTGGCGCACCGCTGCCGGGTGACAAGACCACGCCGCCTGGCACGCTCGCGCCCGCCGACGCGAAGAACCCCTCGGCGCTCGCCGCCGGCCAGGAGTGGACGCCGCAGAGCATCCCCGAGAAGTACCGCGTCGCCGGCGCCGACGGCGCGCTCGACCTGGCCGCCACCATGCGCAAGGTCGACGAGCACCGCAGCGCGCTGGAGAAGCGCCTCGGCGTGGGTGACATCCGCCCGAAGACGCCCGACGAGTACAAGCTGCCCGAGTCCGACGCCTTCAAGGCCCTGCCGATCGACCCGAGCACCGCCAAGGCATTCCAGGCCAAGGCGCACAGCTGGGGCCTGTCGCAGTCCCAGTACGAGAACGTCATGAGCGAGTACGCCACGCTCGCGCCGCAGCTGGTGCAAGCGGGCCAAGCCGAGACCGTCGACGGCGCCGTGGCCGCGCTGAAGGACACGTGGAAGGACGACTACGACACCAACATCCGGGAGAGCTTCCGCGTGGTGAGCAAGGTCGCCGAGTCCGCTGGCATCCCGTTCGACGAGGTCGAGAAGGCCATCGGCAACAACCCGGTCGCGATCCGCCTGTTCGCCGCGCTGGCGCCGGAGATGCGCGAGGACGCCACGCCGGCCGCTGCCAACGGCTCGCCTGGCGTTGGCGTGCAGACGCACCAGGAGTACATCGCCGAGAACTGGGCCGCCTACAGCAACCCGCGCGACCCCAAGCACGCCGCAGTTTCCGCCCGCGCCGCCCAGCTGGCCGCGAAGGGCACCCCGACACGCTGATCTCGTGGGGTCTCCTTGGTCGAGCGATCGACCTTAGCCCGCTTCGCGCGGGCTTTTTTGCGCCTGCAGAAAGACGGGATTCAGGCACCCCCAAAACGGACATTGCTGCCACGGCCCCGCCTGGCATGCGGGATCACCAGAAGCCCGCCTTAGCCAGCGACGCAGGCCCCGCGAGGGATCACCTGAACGGCGAACACCAGTTCAAAACTTCAGGAGTGACTCAATGTCCGATACCGTTACCACCCAGTTCGTCACGCAGTTCGACAGCTCGCTGCGCCTGGCGCTGCAGCAGAAGGAATCGCGCCTCATGCGCACCGTCGTCGATCGCGGCACGATCGAAGGCTCGTCCTTCACCATCAACAACCTCGGCACCGTCGAGATGGACGAGAACGTGACCCGCCACGGCGACACGATCTGGTCCGACATCAACCACACGGCCCGTATCGTGCCCATGCGCGACTACTACAAGGCCCTGCCGCTGGACCGCGCCGACATCCCGAAAATGAAGGTCAACCCCGTCACCGGTGGCCAGTACATGAGCACGCTCGTGTCCGCTCGCAACCGCAAGGTCGACTCGATCATCTACAACGCCGCCCTCGGCGCGATCAACACCGTCGACGGCCAGACGCAGTACACGCTGCCCGCCGGCCAGATCATCGCCGCCGGTGGCACGGGCCTCACCAAGGCCAAGATCATCCAGGCGCGCTCGATCCTGTGCGGCAACGAGGCGGACGAGGAAGAAGCGTTCTTCGTCTACGACTCGCTGGCGCTGACCCAGATCCTCTCGGACACCACGCTCACGAGCGCCGACTTCATGGCCGGCAAGATGCTCCAGAGCGGCACGCTCGCCGGCCAGTGGCTCGGCTTCACGTGGATCCACTACGAGGGCATCGACAAGACCGGTGGCGTGCGCAAGTCGGTCGCCTACACCAAGGATTCCGTGCACTTCGGTCGCGGCTTCGAGGAAGGCAACGTCGCGGTGCGCTACGACAAGAAGAACACCTGGCAGGTCTCGCAGGCTGCCAGCTACGGCGCAGGCCGCCAGGACGAGCAGAAGGTCGTCCAGGTCTCGTACCAGTAAACCCCGGAGCACATCACCATGGCTGAACTCAACACCATCACCCGCACCAAGATCGCCCAGGTCGCGGGCTCGAAGGCCTCCGGCGGCTCCTTCAACCGCAGCCGCGTCGCCATCATCGACACGCCGGCCGCCTACACGGCTCCGGCTCAGAACGATACCGCTGGCACCGAGCTGTACGTGCCGCAGGGCGCGCGCATCCAGTTGCCCGTCGTGCTGTCCTGCGCCGCCGGCGCGGCCGGGGGCACTCTGTCGATCGGCATCCGATCCGCGCGCACCAAGGTCGCCATCGACCCCACCGCCGTGCTCAACGCGGCCCCGATCAACGCTGCGTTCAATGGCCCGCTCAACACCGGCACCAAGCTGGTCAACGGCCAGTACTACACGATGCCCGAGGACGTCGAGCTGTACCTGACCTTTGGCGGCGCTGCTGGCACGGCCAATCAGGCGATTCGCGCCGAAGTCTCGTTCGTCGCACCGTAAGGGGCCCGTCCCCTGCAACCCGAGGGGATGGCGTTTCGCGCTGTCCCCTTTTTTCGTTATCGGAGGCCATCATCACCACAGCCGTCAGCATCTGCAGCGCCGCGCTGCTGCAACTGGGGAAGACCCCGATCAACTCCTTCGAGGAGGCTGGTGACCTGGCGCGGCTGTGCTCGAACCTCTACCCGCAGGAGCGCGACTCCCTGCTGCGCGAGAACGACTGGAACTGTGCCGTGAAGCGCGCGCTGCTGGCGCCGTCGTCGTCGGGACCGGCCTTCGGCTATGCCGCACAGTTCCCGCTGCCGGCCGACTTCCTGCGGCTGGTGAGCATCGACCAGATCGCCATCTCGTCGCCGCGCTGTCGCGACTTCCGCATCGAGGGCCGGAACATCGTCTCTGCCGGCACGGTGCTGCCGATCGTCTATGTCTGCCGTGCCGACGAGTCGACCTGGGATGCGAAGCTGGTTGAGCTGATGACGGCCCGCATGCTCTGGAAGCTGGCCTATCCGGTCACCCAGTCCACCACGCTGCGCGACGAGCTCAAGGCCGAGTACGCACAGATGGCGCGCATGGCCCGCTCGATCGACTCGCAGGAGAACCCGAGCGAGGAACTGAGCGACGAATTCACCCTGCTCAACGGGCGGATGTGATGCCGCGCGCCAGCCTCATACAGACGAATTTTTCCGGCGGCGAACTGTCCCCGGCGCTGGCCCTGGGCCGCGTCGACATCGCCAAGTACAACAACGGCTTGCGCACGCTCGAGAACTGCGTGCTCACCATCCAGGGCGGTGCCAAGCGCCGGCCGGGCTCGCGCTTCATCGCCGCCACCAAGACGCAGAGCCAGACCTCGCGCCTGATCGACTTCGTCTACAACCGAGGCCAGGCCTATCTTCTGGAGATGGGCGCGGGCTACGTGCGCTTCTTCAAGAACCGCACGCCCATCCTCGCGATCGGCGGCGGCAAGCTGGAAGTGCAGACGCTGTACACCACCGACCAGCTGCAGTCGGTGAACTACGTGCAGAAGGCCGACACGGCGTTCTTTGCCCATGAGGCGGTCACTCCCTACCGGCTGCAGCGATTCGGCGACCAGCGCTGGGGCATGGGCCCGGTGCCCTTCATCACGCAGCCGTTCGAGGAGCAGGGCAACACGCCCGGCGTCGACCTGTCGATCGGCTCGCCCATCATCGGGTCGATCACCCCGATCGGTGCGAGCGCCAACGCCTTCCTCCCGAGCGATGTGGGCCGGCACATCACCTACCAAGGTGGCGACGCCCTCATCACGCAGTACATCTCCGCGACCCAGGTGATGGGCCAGATCTTCACGCCGTTCCCGGACGTGATCGTACCGAGCGGCTGGGTGCTGGCTGGCAGCCCGCAGGCGGCCATCACGCCGTCGAGCAAGGGCGCCGTGGGCCAGATCATCACCCTGTCCTCCGACTACGCCTATACCGAGACCGCCAAGACCGTCGAGGCCATCGGCGTGGCCGCAGGCTCGTTCACGGTCAAGGTCTCGGCGCACGGCTACCCGGCGGGCAAGACAATCCGCCTGAGCGGCACCACCGGCTACGACGGCGACTTCACGGTCAGCAGCGTGCCGGACGCGAACAACTTCACGATCCTGTCCTCCATCGGGGGGAGCGGCCAGCCCTCGCCAGGCGGCACGGCGCAGGGCCTGCAGACGTCGACCGGCGGCCAGGTGTGGCGCCCGGAGGACGTGGGCAAGTACGTGCGGGTCAACGCCGGCCTCGCGCAGATCATCGCCTACACCAGCAGCTCGGTGGTCAGCGCGAAGGTCATCCGCGAGCTCACCGCCGACGTGCCCGCAGGCGCCAACGCCTGGACGCTCGAGTCCCCCGCCTGGAGCGTGCAGAACGGCTACCCGCGCGCGGTCACGATCAACGGCCAGCGCCTCATGTTTGCTGGCTCGCCCGCCTACCCGCAGCACCTGTGGGCCAGCGCCATTCAGGAATACTTGAACTTTGCCTTCGGCACGAACGACGACGACGCCTTCCGCTTCGAGCTCGACGGCCCGCGCAACTCGCCCATTCGCCACCTCGCGCAGACCCGGCAACTGATCGTGCTGACCGAGGCCGACGAGATGAGCATCAAGGGCGGCCAGGAGCGTCCCATCACGCCGACGAACATCCAGAAGACCGACGAGTCCACCGCCGGCGCCGCCGCGGTGCGCCCGGTGAAGGTCGGCAACGAGATCCTGTTCGTTCAGGCCGCCGGCAAGAAGCTGTCGGCCTGTGCCTACCGCTACGAGATCGACGGCTTCGCCTCGCCGGACCGCACGGTCTTCGCCTCGCACATCACTGGCGCCGGCCTGGTTCAGATGGCCCACCAGAAGGAGCCCGACTCGACGCTGTTCGGCGTGCGCGCCGATGGCCAGATGGCCGTGTGCGCCTACGACGTCGACCAGGAGGTCACCGGCTGGGGCCGCTGGATCACCCAGGGCGCATACGAGAGCATCGCCACGCTGCCCACCACCACCGGCGAGGACGCCTATGCCGTGGTGCGGCGCACGGTCGGCGGGGCCACGGCGCGCTACGTCGAGGTGTTCGACCCCGAGATGCTGGTCGACTGCGGCATCAGTGGCACCAGCGTCGGCGGCCAGGCCACGTGGGGCGGTCTCGCGCACCTGGAGGGCATGACCGTGCAGGCCTGGGCCGACGGCGCCTACCTGGGCGACTACGTGGTGGCCGGTGGTCAGGTCACGCTCACGCGCCCGGCGAACTCGGTGCAGATCGGCCTGGGCTTTACCTGCCGCGTCGAGCTGCTGCAGATCGAGGTCGGCGGCAACGGCACGACGGCGCAGGGCACGCAGGTGCAGGTCAACGAGGTCATCGTGCGCGTGCTCGACACCGCAGCGATCGTCGTCAACGGCATCCCCAAGGAGACGCGTCGCTTCGGAGCCACGCTGCTCGACCAGCCGCCGCCGCAGTTCACCGGCGACATCCGCAGCACCACGCTGTCCGACGAGATCTTCCGCACGCGCCAGGAGATCACCCAGCCCTATCCGCTGCCGTTCCACCTGCTGGACGTCATCCGCCGCGTGACCATCAACGACTGAAGGTGCCCCATGAAAGTCGAAGTCGCCACCCCCGATGACGCGCCGGAGATCGCCGAGCTGGGCGAGCTGCTGCACGACACGTCGAGCTACGCGCCCATCCCCTACAGCCGCGAGAAAGTCGAGGAGCTGATGCGCACGCTGGCCGGCGGCGCGGGGGCGGTGTTCATCGTGCGCCGCGGCGACCGCATCGTGGGCGGCATCGCCGGCGCGGTGGCGCCGCACTGGTTCAGCGACCAGCTGCACGGCTTCGAGTACTCGTTCTTCATCCACCCCGACGCACGCAACGGCTTCACGGCCATGAAGCTGTTGAGCGCCTTCCGCATCTGGTGCGAGCGCCGCGGCGCCAAGTCGGTGCGCATCGGCATCACCACCGGCATCCATCCCGAAAAGACCGCGCAGCTGTACCGGCTCGCGGGATTCAAGGACGCCGGCTCACTTTTCAACATGGAGCTCTGAATGGGCATCGAAACCGCCGCACTCATCGGCTACATCGGCACGGCCGCCGCCGTCGCCGGCACCGCCGTCTCGGTCTATGGCGCCATGGAGCAGAAGGACCAGGCCAAGGAGGCCGCCAACGCGCAGCAGCAGACCGCCGCCGCCGACGCCGCCTACGCCGCCAGCGAGGCGCAGGTGCAGGCCCGCACCATCCGCAAGGCCGCCGACAAGCAGCGCGCCGAGGCCCGCGCCTCGCTCGCCGGCTCCGGGGTGGTCGTGGGGCAGGGCACCGCCGAGCAGATCGACACCACGATCTCGGCCAACGCCGAGGAGGACGCGCTGATGGCGATCTATGACGGCAGCAACCGGGCGCGCGCCATCACGCAGAGCGGCAACCTGGCCGCCTCGCGCAGCCGCAACGCCGCCAGCGCGGCCGGCATCGGCGCCTTCGGCTCGGCGCTGCAGGGCGGCTCCATGCTCGCCAAGGGCTGGAACACCAGCGCGAAGGGGCGCTGAGATGGCCAAGATCCCACTCGGCAACTTCGGCTTCCGCACCCCCCAGGGGCAGGACGTCACCCCCGTCGCTCAGCCCGACATGCAGGTGGGCGATGCCCTCGCGCGTGTCGGTGGCCAGGCCATGGCCATCGGCGGCAACATGCTGGCCGAGCAGCAGCACGAGAACCGCCTCGCCGCCGAGCGCGCGGCGCAGGCGCAGACCACGCTCGCCAGCGTGAACATTCAGAACGGCCTGGCCGACGAGCACGACGCCATCAAGGCCGACGTGCTGTCGGGCAAGATGAACCGCGAGGAGGCGACAAAGCGTTGGCAGACCTCCAGCGCCAAGGTGGTCGGCGACAACATCGCCGCCGTCCCCGCCGACCGTGCGCCGCTGCTGAGCGCGCAGGCCAAGGGCATCGAGGGCAAGCTGACCAACGGCCTGAACGACGTCTTCCGCGTGCGCGACAACCAGGACGCCATCGCTGGCGTGAACGCGACCGAGGAGGGCCTGCAGCGCCTGGCCGCGCGCGACCTGCCCGGCGCCATCAAGCAACAGTCGATGCTCATCGACGGCTCGCCGCTGCCGCCCGACCAGAAGGCCGCGCGCAAGCAGAAGTTCGTCGAGGCCGCCTACTACAACGACTTCCGCCGCCAGGCGCAGGGCGCGATGCAGACCGGCACCACCGAGGCGCTCGACCAGGTACAGGCGCGGCTCGCCGGGCCGGAAGGCGACACGCTCGATCCGGCGAAGCGCAACCAGCTCGACCAGACCATCTTCGGCTGGAAGCAGAGCATCGAGGCGCGCGCCGCGCGCGACGCCGACAAGGCCGAGCGCGAGCAGACGAAGCGCTTCAACACTGCGACCGACACGATCAACAAGGGCAAGGACATCGCCCTGGGCGGCGGCTTCCTGGCGCCCGAATACATCGCCACCATGGTCGAGCAGTCGGCCGGCATCCCCGAGCTGCAGGGCGAGGTGAAGCAGTTGCTGGAGTCGCAGAAGCAGGTGGCCGGCTTCGCGTCGATGCCGCCCAACGTCCGCACGTCGATGCTTGAAGGACTGCGCGGCCAGCGCGCGGACCCGAAGCAGGGGATCGACCCGCTCGGGCAGAAGCAGCTCGAGCGCGCCGAACAGATCGACGCCAGCCTGCGCAACAAGGTCGACGCCGGCGAAGCCTGGAGCGCGGCGCAGAGCGTGGGCATCGTCAAGACCGCGCCGCTGCTGAACATCGCGAACCCGCAGGAGGCGCTCAAGGTCTTCCAGCAGCGCATGGGCGAGATCGGCGATGTCGAGACGTGGGCCGGCAAGAAGGTCAGCCCGCTGCAGCCACCCGAGGCCGAGCAGCTGACCAAGATGCTGCGCTCGCTGAAGCCCGACCAGGCCGCCTCCCTGCTGGGCCAGACCGGCGCACTGCTCGGCGACGCCGACCGGGTCGCTGCGCTCGGCAAGCAGATCGGCGACAAGGACGGCACGCTCGGCATCGCCATGGCCTTCGCCGGCTCGCAGACCACCCAGGGGCGCTACACCGCCGAGCTCGTCCTCGAAGGCGACCAGAAGCTGCGCGACAAGGTGGTCAAGGCCGACGGCATGGTCGAGACCGGCTGGCGAGCCGAGATCGCCAAGCAGGTGCGCGGTGCCTACTCGAACGCGGAAGTCGAGACCACCATCGTCGACGCAGCCTTCAAGATCGCTGCGGCCACCGACGGCGACGTGGCGCGCGCGGTGCGCCTGGCCACCGGCGGCGGGATCGTCGAGCGCAACGGCGGACGCGTGCCCATGCCCTACGGCATGAAGGAGGCCGACTTCGACAAGCGCATTGCAGCCATCACCCCCGACGTGCTGGCGCCGCAGACGCCCGGCGGCGTGGTCATGGTGGGCCCGACGCGCGTGCCGGTGGCCGACTTCACCAAGTCCCTGCCGGATGCGCGCCTCGTGCACGCCGGCCAGGGCCTCTACAACGTGCGCGCCGGCAACCAGCTGGTGACCAACGAGCGCGGCCAGCGCATCACCATCAAGGTCAGCCCATGATCGACAGCCTGTTCCAGGCCGGCACCGACCAGGCCCTCGACGACCAGGTGCAGCGGCCCGCGCCGTTCAAGGCGCCCGAGGTGAAGTTTGGCGTCGGCCAGCTGGTGAAAGCTCCCTTCCAGGGCGTGGCCAGCGGCTCGACGAAGACCGCCGCCTTCGCGGCCGACATCCTCGGCGCGTTCGGCGACGTGGCCGGCTCTGGCGGGTTCAACGCCGGCGGCATGTTCGCCACCGCCACCCCGGAGGAGCGCAAGCAGCAGGAGCAGGCGCGCTCGAAGTGGATCAACGGCGGGCCCGAGTTCAGCAACCCGGTGGGCGACGAGCTGCGCCAGCGAGCCAAGGACGTGATGCCCGATCCGACGCAGACCCATGCGGCCGCACAGATCGTGGCGGGCGTGTCCGAGTTCGCAACGCAGGCCGTCACCTATGCGGCCGCTGCCGGCCCGCTCGCCGCGCCGCTGCTGGCCGCCGACGTGGGCATGGCCGAGGCCGACAAGCTCAAGCAGGAGGGAGTCGACAAGGGCACGCGCACCGCAGCGGGCGCCGTGGCTGGCCTCGCCGCCGGTGCATCGATCGCGCTGCCAGTGGTGGGCACGGGGATCAAGAGCACCGCCGCGCTGGTCGCCGCCGGCGGGCCGGGCATGTTCATCGGCCAGAACGTCGCCGAGCGCGCCATCCTGCAGCAAGCCGGCTACGACAAGATCGCCAGCCAGTACGACCCGCTCGACCCGGTGGGCCTGGCCCTGTCGACAGTCGTGCCGGCGGCATTCGGTGGCGTGGCGCTGCGGGCGCGCGCGAAGGCGCCGGTCACCCTCAAGGATGTCGTGCTCGGCATCGAGAGCAACGGCCAGCGCTTCGCCAAGGACGGCAGCGTGCTCACATCGCCCAAGGGCGCCAAGGGCGAAATGCAGGTCATGGACGGCACGAACCTCGACCCGGGCTTCGGCGTCCGGCCGGCGGCCGACAACAGCCTCGCCGAGCGCGCGCGCGTGGGCAGTGACTACCTCGACGCCATGCTGAAACGCTACGGCAGCGAGGACAAGGCCATGGCCGCCTACAACGCCGGCCCGGGCGCGCTGGACAAGGCGCTCGCGAAGGGCGGCGACTGGCTGGCTAACATGCCCGCCGAGACGCAGGCCTATGTCGCGAAGGGCATGAAGCGGCTCGGCGAGGGGCGCACTGGCGAAGCGGCCCGCGCCACCATCGCGCGCGACCCGGAGGCCGTCGCCGCGGCGCGCGTGCGCCAGACCGCCGACCACCTCGACAGCCTGCGCCTCACGCCCGACAACGACCTCGCCGGCATGACCCGGCACCAGGACGCGCTCGAGACCGCGCACGAGCAGCTGGCGCGCGGCGAGCCGGTGAACGTCACCGACATCCTGCGCCTGGACGACGTGCGCACCGGCCGCCTGCTGGATGACCAGATCGCCACTGCCGAGACCGCGCGCGCCGCGCTGCTGGGCGACGCCGGCAACCGCGCCGACCCGGGCGCCGTGCGCCAGCTGCGCGCCGACCTGGCCGCGCTCGAGTCCGCCCGCCCCGACAACTCGCCGGCCACGGTGAAGGCGCGCGCCAAGGAGCTGCAGGCCTCGGACCGTCTGAGCTACAAGCAGGCCACGGCCGCCGCGCAGAAGGAGATCAACACCCAGGTCACCGCGCACGACGCGCAGATCAAGCGCCTGACCAGCCAGGTCGAGCAGAACGCCCGCGCGCAGCAGGCCGGCGATGCGGTGGCGGCGCTCGACCGCCAGATCGAGACCATGCGCGCCGAGCGCGGCACCCTCGACGCGCCGGCCAGTTCCCCACGCCGACTGGCGATGGCGCTGGCCGAGGCCTTCCAGCCGCGCGCGCCGCGCCCGCGCCCGCTCGCTGCGCCGGCCCGCGCCGCCGAGCCGCGCCGCGCCACCGGGTCTGAGATGCTGGCCGCCGCCGGCGAGAGCCGCCCGCCGCCGGCAGCGGCCGGCACCGATTCCATATTAGCGCCGCCGGCCGGCAAGACCTCCGCCGCTGCCTCGCCCGAAGCCGCCGCGATGGATGCGCAGATGGCCGAGATCGACCCCGCCATGCAGGTGCAGCTCGAAGGCATGGACAAGCCCATGTCGGTCGCCGACCTGATGGAGCAGGTCAAGCGCGAGGCCGACGAACAGGTGCAGGACGCATCGCTCGTCCAGGTGGCCGCCAACTGCTTCTTGAGGAACAACTGATGCAACCCCAGTGCGCTCAGGCCGTCCAGGCCGCTGCCAAGGCCCTCGGCCGCAAGGCCCTCACCGCCGGCCAGATCAAGACGATCGACGACCGCATGACCTCGACGCTGCGCCAGCTCGCTCGCACGGATCCAGAGTGGCAGACGCTCAGCCGCGACCAGCGCATCACCGCCGCGTCCGAGCAGGCCATGGCCGACATCCAGGCGGAGGCCGCGCGCAAGGTCGAGAACACCCAGCGCCAGATCCTGAAGACCGCCGCGACCGAGGCGCGGATCCAGGACGCGATGGCCCAGTTCGAGAGCGGCCGCAGCGAGGCGCTCGTGCACGACATCGAGCTCACCGGCGACTACATCAGCGGCATCAAGCAGGAGGCCATCAGCCGCCTGGCCAACTTGGTCGACGCCGTGCAGTCGGGGGAGGGCGCTGGCGCCGGCCGCCGCGCGCTGATGTTCCTGTTCGACGCCGACAACCCGGTCATGACCCGCGACCTCGCGACCGAGATCTTCCGCAACGCCGACGGCAGCTCCGGCAACAAGGTGGCCACCACCGGCGCGCGCGCGTACCTCGACGTGATCGAGAGCCAGCGCCAGCGCTTCAACTCCGCCGGCGGTGACGTGGGCCGGCTCGAGTACGGCTACCTGCCGCAGCCGCACGACGCCGCCAAGGTGCGCGGCAGCGACCCGGTCGCCGGGCGCGCGGATTGGGTCGCCAAGATCACGCCGCTGCTCGACCGCTCGCAGTACGTGCTGGAGGATGGCCGGCGCATGGGGGACGCCGAGCTGCAGCAGATGCTCGGCCGCGTCTGGGAGACCATCGCCACCGAGGGGAAGAACAAGACCGAGCCCGGCACTTTCATGAGCAGCGGCGCGAAGGCCAACAGCGGCAGTGAGCACCGTCAGATCCACTTCAAGGACGCCGACAGCTACATGGCATACATGCAGGAGTTCGGCACGGGCAGCATGTACGACGCGGTGCTCGGCCACGTCGGCAAGATGGCGCGCGACATCGGCCTGGTCGAGCGCTACGGCCCGAACCCGAATGCGCAGTTCCGCCTGCAGAACGACCTGGCCGACCGCGCCGACGGCGGCATCCGGCGCTCAATGGGCCTGAAGCCTGAGGCCTACTGGGACCAGATGAGCGGCACCGCCGGCGCGCCGCAGTCCGCGCGCCTCGCCCAGATCGGCACGGACCTGCGCAACATTCAGACGTTCGGCAAGCTCGGCGGCGCGGTCATCTCGTCGATCACCGACATGGGCACCTTCATGGTGACGACCGGCTTCAACCGGCTGCCGTACTGGGACGCCGTCAAGAACATCGGCAAGACCGCCACGTCCGCCGACGCGCGCGACTTCCTTACGACGCACGGGATCATCGCGGAATCGATGATGGGCGACATGAACCGGTGGACGGGCGACAACCTCCGGCAGAACTGGTCGGGCCGCCTGGCGAACAGCACCATGAAGCTGTCGTTCATGAACGCCTGGACCGACACCCTGCGGCGCGCCTTCTCTCTCACGATGATGCAGGGCATGGCCCGGCTGTCGAAGACCGAGTGGAGCGCGCTCAGCGAATGGGACCGCACCCACATGGAACGCAAGGGCCTGACCGAGGCGGACTGGCAGGTCATCCAGAAGGCCGAGCTCACCGAGTTCTCGGGCAAGTCCCACCTGACGCCCGAGGCGATCCGCGCCGGCGGCGACCCGCGCGCGAACGAGGTGGTCGCCAAGGTGCTCGGCCTCATCCAGGACGAAAGCGAGTTCGCCGTGCTCAACCCCGACCTCGCGACCAAGGCCATCGCCTCCGGCGGCGCTCTGCAGCGCGGCACGGTGCGCGGCGAGCTGGCGCGCTCGGTGATGCAGTTCAAGAGCTTCCCCGTCGCCATGGTGTCGCGGCACTGGCGCCGGATGATGGACGCGCCCAAGGTGGGCGACGGCAGCGCGCCGGCCCTGGCCAACCGCGTGATGTACGCCGGCGCCATGCTGGCCAGTACCACCATCCTCGGCGCGATCGCGCTGCAGGCCAAGCAGGTGATCGCCGGCAAGGATCCGATCGACATGACCGGCGACCATGCGAACAAGTTCTGGTGGAAATCGGTCGCTCAGGGCGGCGGCCTCTCAATCGTGGGAGACATGCTGCTCAACGACCCGAGTGACACGCCCGGCGGTTTCGCGGGCGCCACGGCCGGCACGCTGCTGGGCCCGACGGTGGGCTCGGCGATCAAGGTGGTCGGCACAGGCGTCGAGAACGCCTACCGCGCCGCCCAGGGCAAGGACACGCACATGGCCGCCCAGTCGCTGACGATCGCGAAGGGCCACATGCCGCTGGTCGGCATCTGGTACGGCCGTGCCGCGATCGACCATGCCGGCCTGCACGCGCTGCAGGAAAACCTGTCGCCCGGCTACCTCTCGAAGATGCGCCAGCGCGCGAAGAAAGACTTCGGCCAGGACTACTGGTGGAAGCCGGGAACGGGCGGCCCCGATCGCGCCCCCGACATGGCGAAGGCGGTGGGCGAATGAGACCCGATCAAATCACGATGCTGAACGAGCTCGCTGAGAAGCTGGCCGATGTGTTCCTGATGGAGGGTGACCCCTCCAACTGGAGCGGCGCCGGAAAGCTTCCCGTGGACATGGAGCGCGAGGAGCGGGGCAACAGGAAGTGGGACAAGGCCAACGCTATGGCGACCGGCGGCGTGCTGCGCTACGTGCTCGACATCACGTCGGGCGGAAAGAAGAACGACTCGAAGGACGAGGACACCCAGGCCGAGCGTGAAAGCGATTTGGACCGTCAGATCCTTGAGGCGCAAAAACGGGCCGCTGACGCCATGAAGCGGGTCATGGGGAAACCCGTTGGCAACCGCTAAAGTCGACTTCCCCACGTTCTTTGCCATGTGGGCGGTGGTGCGTCAGTGGGACGTGCCGGATGTCCATTGGCGCGCCGTTCACTGGCTGCAGCATCGCGGATTGCTGGCCGTGCTTCGGTGCTTCCGAGGTTTCGGCAAATCCTCGCTGCTCGACCTCTACAACGCCTGGCGCTACTACGACGATCCGACGTACCGCATTCTGCTGCAGTCGGAGGCGGACCCGACGGCGTACAAGTCGAGTCGCAACGTGCAGAACATCTTGCGCAAGCACCCGTTGACACAGGGCATGTTGCCCGACAAGCCTGGGCCGGTGGAGCAGTGGTGGGTGAATGGCGCCGACGACGCGCGAAACGCCAGCATGTACGCGCGCGGCATCATGTCCAACGTGACGTCGGCCCGCGCGGACGAGTGCCAAAACGATGACGTCGAGGTGCCGCGCAACATCGGCAACCCCGAAGCCCGCGAGAAACTGCGCTACCGCCTGGGTGAGCAGACGCACATTCTGGTTCCCGGCGGCCGGAAGCTATATGTGGGAACCCCCCACACCCATGACAGCCTGTATGACGAGCAGGAGCGCCTCGGCGCGGACTGCCTGACCATCCGCATGTTCGAGCGCGAGCACTTCGTCGAGAAGCCGGGCCGGATGGTCGAGGTGGGCTTCGATCCCGAGTACATCTTCATCGGCATCGGCAAAGGCGCCCGCCTCTTGGTGCCGGAGGTTGACTACCAGGTCGCCGCCGGGCGCGTGACGTTCGCCGGGATTCCCGAGGGCTTCATCGACTGCTACGCCGGCTGTGCTTGGCCGGAGCGCTTCAATCGCGCGGAGCTGGAAAAGCGCCGCCGAGAGACCCGCACGCACAACGAGTGGTCGAGTCAGTACCAGCTGCACAGCAAGCCGATCGGCGAGGTCCGCCTCGACCCCGAGAAGATCATCCCCTACGACATGAAGCCGGTGCTCACGACGGCCAACCGCGAGGCGGTGCTGATGCTGGGCAATGTGCGCATCGTCGGCGCGAAATGCCGGTGGGACTGCTCGCTCGGCAAGGTCACGAGCGACGCCTCGGCCATCTCGCTGGTGCTCACGGACGCCGCTGGCCGGCTCTACTGGCAGTTCGCCGTCGGCGTGACCGGTGACATCGACGAGCAGTGCAAGGCCGTGCGCAAGCTGGTGCTCGAGTACCACATCCCGAGCGTCACGGTCGAGACCAACGGCCCGGGCGGGTTCGTGCCGCCGATCCTGCGCAAGCACCTGCGCGGCATCGTCTGCGGGGTGGTGGAGGACCACGCCTCGACGAACAAGAACAAGGACATCCTCGACGCCTTCGAGGCGCCCATGTCGATCGGCCTGCTGTGGGCGCACGTGGACGTGCTCGACGGCCCGATGTGGGACCAGATGAAGGACTGGAACCCGGCGGTGAAGGAGCAGCCGGACGACTACCTCGACTCGGGCGCGCGCGCCATTCGAGCGACGCCAGTGCGCATCGGCAACGGCCAGGTGCAGGCAGACGGGATTCAGACACTCCCCAGCGGTGCAATGTGGCGGCCGGATTCCGGCATCCATGAAGTCACGCTGGAGAGCTGATGTCCGTTCCGATCCAAGACCCCATTTCCACCGCCATCGGCAACGGCACCACCACCGCCTTCACCTTCGCCTTCCTGCTCTACGCGACCGAGGACCTGCGCGTCAGCGTCGACGGCGCGCTCAAGACCTACGGCGCCGACTACACCGTCACCGGCCTGGACCAGGTCGGCGGCGGCACCGTGACCTTCACCGCGCCACCGGTGGCCGGCGCCAAGGTCTCGATGCGCCGCTCGGTCATGCTGCGGCGCGCCACCGACTACCAGTATGCCGGCGACTTCCAGGCGAAGACGGTCAACCGCGATTTCGACCGCCTCTGGATGGCCTCGCAGGACAACGAGGTGCTCGGTCGCAATGCCCTGCGCTTTCCTGCCGACGAGGTCATCGACTCGAACCTGCCCTCCGCCGCGGCGCGCGCGCTGCGCGGGCTGGGCTTCGACGCCCTGGGCAATCCGGCGCTGACCACGGCGACCGACGCCATCGCGCTGGCGATGCGCCTCCTCGACGCGCGCGACTCCGGCGCTGTCGGCAACAACGCCACGCTCAACAACGCCGCCGTGACGCTGGCCGTCGCCGCCCTCAAGCAGGCATCATTCCCCGCCGGCACCTACAAAATGTCGCCGGGCACGTTCGGCAAGGCCGGATCGGTCATCCGACTCGAACCCGGGGCGCGCTTCTCGACTGACGCGGGCAACGGCGCGCTCTCCTTCGCGGACAACAGCGGGCTCATCGGCTTCAACGAAGGCGCCGACGGCAACACCTGGTACAGCGGCCGGCGCTTCTCCGGCGCGCGCGCGGCGGGCATCGGAGCGGTGAACGCTGGCTTCTCGCCAGTGGCCTTCATGTACGACGTGCGGTCTGACTCGTCGGACGTCGGCGGCTCGTTCTCGGTCGGCCTGGAGAGCCGGCTCGTCTTCGGCGGCGCAGCGGCCAAGGGCGGGCGCATCGGCATGTACGGCTCGGCCGAGCACCAAGACGGCGCGACCAACCTGTTGAACCTGAACCGCAACTATGTCGGCACGCAGGGCTGTGCCTACGCCCAAGGCTACGGCAGCACCGGCGGCGACGGCGGCACGGCAGGCAACGAGAAGGGCGCGTATTTCGGCCTGGCCGGCGCCACCTACGTCAACGCCTTGGCCCAGTACGTGTTCGACGCCACCGGCGCCGAGTTCAACACCTTCATCGGCACCGGCACCGTCGGCCTGAAGTACAGCTCGGGTATCTCGGTGATCGGGGTGAACGCGGCGCGCGGCACGAAGATCGACTGCGGCATTCGCATCGCCGGCCAGAGCGAGCTCGACAGCACCTACACCGGGCACATCGGCTGGACGTCGGCCTTCACCTTCACAGACGCGAACGGCGCCGACCCGATCTTCTCCGGCGGCTCGGTGATGGACACCGTCTGGATGGACGGCGCGAAGCGGACCATCGCGCGCGGCCTGGACTTCGCCGGCTTCAACATCACGAACGAGGTGCTTCGGTCGGGCGACTACATGAAGCTGACCAACGATCACCTCTACCTCGCCGACGTGGGCGGGTTCGCAACGATCGAGCCCAACGGCCCATCCGTGAATGCCAACCTGCTGCTCAAGGGCAGGGGCACGGGCCTGGTGGGAATCGGCGCCTTCACCTCCTCCGGCGACGCCGCGGCCAACGGCTACATCACCGTCTGTGACGCAGCCGGCGTCCCCCGAAAACTCCTCACCACTGCCTGACATGGACCAATCCCTCTACCTGATCCCGGCCGCGCTGCGCGACGCGCTGCTCAGCTACCTGCTCTCCCGCCCGATGGGGGAGGTCGAGCCCGCCGTCGCGGCGCTGCGCCAGCTGCAGCCCGCGCCCCTGTCTGCTCCGCAACCCACCGAGGCCCGCCCATGAAACGCATCTTCATCACGGGCGCGCTGCTGTCCGCTACCCTCCTGGCCCATGCCGCTACGCCCGCCGGCACCAAGCTGGCCGACGAGGCCAACGCCGCCTCGACGCAGTTCAAGCTCGCCGCGCCGGCCGTCGTCAGCTACGGCGCCGGCACGGCCTGGACCGAGCGCACGCTCGACGCCGGCAGCTATGTCTGCCACCCGTCGACGTTCGGCCTGCCCGGCGTCATGGCCTCGCCGCGCAAGCAGTGCAAGTACACGCTCAAGGGCGGCGGTGTGCCGGTGGTCGTCGTGCCGCCGATGGTGGATCCGGTCGACCCGGTCCTCGGCGCCAAGCTCGCGCCCGAGCACATCGACTTCGTCTTGACGACGCCGACGCGTGTGGCCTTCGGGGTGCCCGGCAAGGTCCGCGTGTCCGAGCTGCCCGTCGGCAAGCACCTGTGCCGCTCGCACCTCTGGCAGGACATCGACCCAGCCGTCGGCAGCCTCAAGGCCTGCTACGGCCCGACCACGCTGCCGGTGACCACGCCGGTCGTCGTCACGCCGCCGGTTGAGCCGCCCGTGGTGGTGGTGCCTCCGGTGGTCGAGCCCGATCCAACGCCCGTCAACAGCGCGATCGACACGCCGGAGAAGTACCGCGCTGTCGCCGCCACCATGGGCACGGCTGCCGGCGTTGAGTACCTGCGCGGCAAGCCGTCCTCGCTGGCTGCGCCGACCCTGCGCTACCCGGGCCCGCGCGCGAGTTTCAGCATGGCCGACCTCTCCGGTCAGCACAACCCGCCCAAGATCTTCCCCGATGGCGTCGCCGGCGGTCGCGGCTGCGGCGTGGGCGATCAGTCCTGGTGTGGCGAGTACCAGCTCGGCAAGATCGAAGGTCGTCCTGGCGACTACAGCTCGAGCATCGCCAACATCGGCTTCGTGCCCGACACCAACCCGGCCGGCTTCCCCGCGAAGCGCTACCCGGGCGTCGGCAGCTACCAGGTGCTCAACGTCGGCCACGGCACGATCTCCATCAAGCCCGAGTGCTCGTGGACGACCTACATCAACAAGGCGCTCAACAACTGCGACACCGACGAGAACACCGCGCGCCTAGCCGGCATCCAGGGCGGCTCGCCGATCGGCACCATCCCGATGAACGACAAGGTCGTGCAGGTCATGCGCGCCTACGGCCGCGGCGGTTGGAACACCAACAGCCTGGTGCTGATGTCCGATGGCTGGATGTTCGGCGTGGGCAGCAACACCGCGCACAACTTCTTCAAGGTCAACGTCGCGCGCGCCGGCCTGCAGGTCACCGGCCTGACCGCCAGCAACAGCGGCGAGTTTGTCTTCGTGACGGCCTGGGACACGGTCAACGTGAAGGGCAAGGTCATCGTCGTGGCCATGTCCGACGCCTGCCAGTGGTGCGCCAACGAGCCGCTTTCGAAGTGGTATGGCAACTGGGGTAACCACACCCAGGAATATCCCGGCCTGCCGGGCCTGGGCAACTACTCGGGCGGCAAGGTGATCGGCGAGATCGACCTCCCGGCCGGTGTGACCGCGCCTACCAGCATCGCCGTCACCACCGGCGTGTCCAAGGACCGCGAGGGCTACCAGGTCATCGACAGCTTCTGGACGCAGAACATCCTGACCGAGGCGAACCGCAAGCGCTTCTACGACGGCAACTGGACGACAGCCATCGCGCGCACCGGCGTGCTGGTGGTGGGAAGCAAGAGCGAGAAGCGCGCCGCCGTCATCGACCTGCGCCCGCTGTTCATGTACTACCGCGAGCAGTACCTCACGAAGAACGACGCCGGCTTCCAAGCCCTGATCGCCTCGCGCGGCCCGGCGGCGACCCAGTGGCCGTACACCTTCGACGTGGCTCCTGCTCAGAAGCCGGTGGTGGTCAAGACGATCGACCTGCCGTCCGAGGTGACGTCCCTGGCGCTGAGCCGCACCGGCGCGGCGCGCGCGCTGATTGGCGGCCTGGATGGCAAGGCCCGCGTGTTCGATCTCGGCTCCCGCTACCTCGACCAGAAGGCCGTCGCCGTCGGCGCGCCCAGCGACATCGCCCAGGTGGCCGAGCTCGACGTCGGCGGCAACGTCACGGCGATCACCTACCTCAAGGAGAAGGGCATGAACGGCCCTCAGGGCAACCGCAACAGCCTGCTCTACGGCTCGGAGGGCCCGGAGGACCGCTACTGGTGGACCCTGTCGCGTGAGACCGGCGAGGCCAAACTCTGGCAGTTCGACGCGGCCATGCGCAGCGCGAAGGTCTTCAAGTCGATCAGCCTGCGCCCGACGGTCACCGACCCGATCACGATTGAGGACGTCGACAACCACGGCGCCGAGAGCTATCTGCTGGCCGTCGGCGACTACACCGGCCGCGCGCTGCACTCGTTCTGGTACGCACCGATCGTCTGGTGGACGGACGGGGGCCGAAGTGGCACCTGCACCCAGGCCAACCCGTGCAAGCCCGATGGCGACCTCGAGTACGCCGGCAAGGTCAATGTGCCCGGCCGCGTCCACTCGCTGGGCGTCGCGAACATCAATTGAAAGGCCATGCAATGCCCTCCCGCAACTCCGCGCCGCCGGACACCGCGCCGGCACCGCTGGACACCAAACGGAGCCAGTACGTGCGCTTCGATCCGACCCTAAACACCGGTCACGTCATCCAGATCGCTGTGTTGGTGATCGGTGGCTTCGTGACGTTCGCCGCGCTCAAGACCGACCAGGCGCAGACCAAGGCCGACCTCGACCAGGTCAAGGCCGTGGCCCTGGTCGAGAGCGCCCAGACCAAGGCCACCCTGGCTGACATCCGCGCTGAGATGAAGGAGCAGGGCAAGACCCTGGGCGACCTCAAGGAAGGTATCGCCATCCTGCGCGGCCGCGCCGCTGAACCTGGGAGCAAGCGATGAACGCCTTCGTCGACAAGACCATCGACGGCATCATCAAGGCGGAGGGCGGCTATGTCGACCACCCGAACGACAGGGGCGGTCCCACTTGCTGGGGCATCACCGTCGCGGTCGCGCGCGCCAACGGTTATCAGGGCGACATGCACGACCTGCCGATCGGCTTCGCGCGTGCCATCTACGAGCGCCGCTACATCACAGAGCCACGCTTCGATCAAGTCATGGCCATCCACGAAGCCATCGGCACCGAGCTGATCGACACGGGGGTCAACATGGGGCCGAGCAGGGCGGCGGAGTTCCTGCAGCGCTGGCTCAACGCATTCAACGCCCGCGGCTCGCGCTACCCCGACATGTTCGTCGACGGCCGGCTCGGGCCGATCAGCCTGGACGCGCTGCGCAAGTTCCTCGTGTGGCGCGGCGCGCTCGAAGGCGGCTCGGTGCTGCTCAAGGCGCTCAACCACATCCAGGGCGCTCGCTACCTCGAGCTCGCCGAGGCCAACAAGACGCAAGAGGACTTCATCTACGGATGGGTCAGGAGCCGGACATGAACCTCCAAGACATCGACTGGAAGGGCATGATCGGCGGCATCGCGCCCGGCCTGGCTGCGGCCCTGGGTGGCCCGCTCGCCGGCGTGGCCGTCAAGGTCATCGCCGACAAGGTCCTGGGTCAGCCCGACGCCTCGGCTGACGACGTGATCACCGCGCTGTCGACCGGCACGCTCAGCGTCGAGCAGATCGTTGCCCTGCGCTCGGCCGAGCAGGCGCTGCAGGTGGAGATGGCCAAGGTCGAGCAGGCGCGTGAGGGCGCGTTCATCGCCGACACCCAGAACGCCAGGCAGCAGACCGTCGAGCTGGCGCGCGAGAACACCTCGATCGCCTGGGCGGCGCCAGTGATCAGCACCGTCATCGTCGCTGGCTTCTTCGCCTGCATCGCCATGCTGTTCTTCTTCCCGCGAGAATGGGACGAGCGCACCGCGAACCTGCTGAACGTGCTGTTCGGCGCGCTGATCCCAGGCTTCGTCCAGGTCTGCAACTACTGGCTCGGCTCGTCGGCCGGCTCGAAGCGGGCAGGGGACGCGGTGCGCAAGATCGCGGAGCAAGCGTCGAAGTAGTTGATGGTGGCCGGCCGACCCGGCATGATCGCGGCGAAAAGACGCAGGATCTTTTCGGAGCTCCACCATCACAGCTGCAGCCCGCCCGTTACCGTGTACCGGGTGCGTCGGATATTCCGAGCTGCAGCTGTGATGTGCCTGCCGACCAGCGACCCCCGATCCCCTGTACAGGCAGGGCGATTTTATATCCGGGCCGAGATGTCCTCGGGTCTTTCTCTGTAGTAAGTGTTCAGCAGGATGTTCAGGTCCTTGTGCCGGCTGATCCGCGCGAGGGTCATGACGTCCATGCGCCTGGACAGCAGCGTCAGCGCCGTGGCGCGCGTGTCGTGGAACGTCAAGTCCTCGATTAGCAACTGCTGACGTAGATCGCTGAACAGGGTGCTCGCCTCGTTGGCGCCTACGGTGAAGGCCACGGGGAACAGCTTGGCGGCGCGGCGAGTCACCGGCACGAGCACGCGCTTGTTCCCGTCGCCTTTGCTGCGGTTGAGCACGATGACCCTCAGCCTCGGGTCGTACTGGCCCGAGATGATCTCGGACAGCCTCAGTGCCGTGTGCAGGGCGATGTGAAACGCCTTCACCACCTCCCCAGTCTTCCCCGCGCGGTCGGAGCGCAGCACCCGCTTCATCTGCTGCCAGCGCCACACCTGGTGCCGCGCATCGGCCTGTTCGGGCATGCGCACGCCCTCGAACGGGTGAGTCTGGATCCACTTCCACTCCTTGCGCGCCACCGTGAAGAGGTTGCTCAGCAGGTTCGACTCACGCTGGACGGTCGCGCCGACGACAGGCTTGTGTTCCCTGCCGTTGAGCTGCCCACCCTTGAGCCGGAAGTCCCTCCACCTCCCGATGTCGTCGCTCGTGATCTTGGCCAACAGCCGGCCGGGCCCGAAGTACTCAGTGAATGCGGCCAGCCGCCGGGCCTCCCATATCGGGTTGCGCTTGTTCACGCTGACGCGGAGCTTGTACTCGTCGACCGCCTGCAGGAAGGTTTTGCCACCCTTCAGGCCGTCTTCGATCTCGTTCTCGATGCGGTTGGCCCAGGCGATGGCCTCTCGCTTAGTGCCCCAGACCGCCGACTTCCTCACCCCCTTGATGGCAACTTGCGCGCGCCACCTGTCCCCATACCTCGTGATCGATGCCATCCTCTTCCCCACGGTGCGTAAATGCGTGGGGGATCATGGCACGAAATAAACAGGAATCAGCGGGAATGACGGGAATCGAAAACATCACCGCGCGCCGTAAGTCACTGTCGATCCAGGCGAAAACGGGGATGACGGGAATCGGGCAACAACCGCTGAAAATATCAATGGTGCCCTCGACAGGAATCGAACCCAGAGCGAGAAACCTCGCCATGGGGAAATTCCTGGGGAATCACCTCGATTGCTTCTTCGTTTCCCTGCTGAGCCAGTCCTCGAACGCCTCCTTGCTCCAGCGTCTGCACTTCTGGCTCAGTGACAGCGCGGGCCTGGGGAAGTCGGGGCGCTTGACTAGGCGGTCACGTGTGTAGGAATGGGATACGTTCAGCGCGGCGCTGATCTCTGCGATGCCGATCAGTTTGTTCATGGCTTTCCCTCCTCTCCCTTGGGAGCAGGAGGAAGGACGGGCCACCACAGCGAGGGATGAAAATCCTCACCTGAGAGACCGTCGATCCAGACGCCCTCGGGCGCTTCCCTGCTGACGTTGAAGAACAGCACCATGCGGCCAATGCCCGGCTCCCAGGCCAGCACCTCGGAGCCATCCCTTGGCGCCGTGGCAATCGGCTGCCACGCCTCTCCCTCATCTGGCGCAGCCGCCCCAGCCGACAGCCTTGCATCCGTCAAGTCGTAAAGGCGTTTCTGCGCCTCGACCGCAGAATTCCACGCCTCTGCCATGCGCGGGTCAATTGGAATCGTGACGCCTTTTTCTGGCGTCGCGCCCAATATGATGGCCTGCGCCATGAGCAACTTCGAGTTGTGATCTCGATAGGCCTGAATGGCAGCCAAGAGTTCGCGGTCGATCGTCACCGGCTCCGCTCCTTCCGGCTGTGAGGGGGCGGCACGACGGAGCGCAATGCGGAAGCCGGCGACCAACTCCTCGTTGCTGACCATGTCCCATCCCCCATGGCCCATGCCAACATGGTTCTCGACGATATCAATGATTTCGGCATCGGTCATGGCTGTCCTTCCTGGGATGGGGTGGGGAGGGCGCGTCCAGCACGCCAATCGGCTACTCGCTGCGCAGCTTCCTGAGCCGCCTTCATGGCCTGTTCGCCGTGGCCGAACAGATGCAGGATTCGGCTCAGTTCCTCGAAGGCAACCATCAGAGGCATTTCCGGCCCGCCTTCGGTGTGGCGGCTGTTCGTCAAGCATTCGAAGCTGTAGCCGTCGCTGCCTGTGTACTTGATGAGGACGCTTGAGCGCTTGAGTGTTGGGTCAGTCATGGCCGCTCTCTCCTTCCGGCTCGGATGGCAGGGGAGGCGGCGGCAGGGGCTGCCAGTGCGTCGGCTGGAGGCCCTTGTGCTGATACGCAGGATTGCCAATCGATCGAGCGCAAGTGAAGAAGTCGAAGTGAACGTCGACGAAGCCAGCGTCGTGCCCCATGTTGTCCGGGCCATCGTCGTCAGACTCCATCCAGTAGCCCGGGCTCACGTAGCCGTCCTCGTGCTCCTCGTTGGGGGTCAAGCCGAGCAGGATGATGCCTCTCTGCGGCGCCGTCTCGATCGGCTGCCACTCGCTCGGCTGTGCCGGTGTCGGAGCTACCAACAAAGCGCGTCGCAGCTCGGCCACCAGCTTGGCGGCGACGTGTGCCTGCACGGTGCCGCGCTCCTGCCGCTCAAAGGCATCGATGACATCCAGCACGGCGCCAGGGGCCGGTGTCGGAGCTACCGGGGCGCAGTCTTCCATCGAGCGATTGATTGCCCTCAAGGCGTTTAGCAAGCCCGGCGCCTCGTCGCGGAGAAGGCAGAGGGTGTCATTGTTCAAGCCCTCAAACGCATCCAACAACGGCCCGATCTGAGGCATCACGGCAGCCGCTTGCTCGGCGCGCAGGACTTCTCGCTCGTCGGTCGGAGCTACCGGGGCGGAGCCTTGAAAAATCCGAGCCCTGAGGTCAGAACAAGCGACCGAAATCCGCTCGGCCAGAGGCTTGCATTGACGTCCATGCTCGACCAATCCGGCCGCTGTCATGACATCGCTCAGGAAGCCGCCTACGGTGCGGCAATCGCCAGCCAGCGGGCTACTCAAGTTTGGCGGAGCTACCGGGGCGGGACCCGTGGCCGTCAGTTCGCGCAACACATCGGCCGCAGATTGAAGCAGGCCATCCAACGGGCTGTTGCTGCATCGGGTGATGCGCTCGGACTCGGACTCCAGCTCCTCGATCAACTTCGGGGCTTTCTCCAGTGCCGTGAGCGTGTCCCACGGTTTGCGTTTGCCCTGCGGAGCTACCTGTACAGGGGTGGCGAGCCGGTCTTTGTTGACCTTGTGCAAAAAGTACTCGATCAAGTTGGCGCGCGTCCGGCCGATGACGTTGGTCATATCCATCGCAAACCACAACGCCTCGCGCATCTGCTCGTCCGTCAGGGCTGGAGCTACCTGCGGGGAGGCAAGAGCACGACGTGCCCAGCGAAGAATGCTTTCGGAATGCCACCGGGGGTCGCTGAAGACCACCTCGCCGTTGTAGTTCGCGGCGAACCAATCGTGGAAGTCTTGTTCGCGAGGTAGCAGGGCGGGGCTGGCTTCATGGCCGGCGCGTTGCTTGAGCATCTCGCACAGATCGTCGGCAAACATCAGGAGTTGTGGCCCACTGAAGCCGTCAATGTCATCGCGAACGATGCCCGATGCCGCTATGCATCGGCCAAGCGCGTCCACCAGCATTCGGGCCTGTTCGCTGGAAATCGTGGCGCTGCTGGCCTCCCGGGATGCGAGAGCGGCGGCAATGCGTCGCGTGGCGTGCACGAAATCTACGTTGGGGTTCTCGCCGTAGACATGCACGAGCCGGTCCGCCAGCCACGTCAGGAAATGCGAGTCGGCCGGCAGGGCTCCACTGGCGGGGGAGGTGGGGGCTGTGTTTGTGAGATTGGCAGTCATCAATCGCCCCAGTAGCTCATCTCTTCGTCGGCTGCATCTTCAGGCAGGTCGTCGTCTTCCCATCCAAGGTCTGCACCGGCTTCGGCAAACTCGTCCGCCCTCGCTTGCTCAAGACCGCCGACCTCCACCAGGTGTGCGGCATAGCGGCGCATCCATTCATCACGGGTCAATTTAGTCATCATGTGTCTCCGGCAGAACGCCAAACAAAGAATCAGCGGCATCGACTTGTGCGTCGGATACCTGGTTGTGCTCTGCAGATATGCGAGCACGACGGGCAGTGCAGCCAGAGCAGCTGGTGCGGTAGTGGGTGTGGCTGTCGGCTCTGCAGTAGTCGCAGACTGGGAGGTAGGCGGTCACGACGCGCTCCCGGTGGCCTTGGCGATGGCGAGATATGCATCTGCCCAGACCTGCTTGCTGGTGTTGGGCACATAGCCTTCGCAGGCCTCGATGACGCTCTCCAGCGCAGCTAGTAGGTCCGGCGCGGCGGCGATCAGGCGGGCATTGACCTCCATCTCTTTCTCGATCGCCCCGACGCAGTGGTGCCAGCACGTTGCGACCTCGATGTGCTCGGCCTTGACCACCGCTTGTCCGTTCGTATCGCGATACGCTACGGTCCACGGCCCAGGTGTGTATGAGGTGCTCAAGATGCCCTCCCTTGCTCTCCGGGGGCGAGAGGAGCGACCTGTTTCGGCGCCGTGTAGGGCTTCATGCCAGCCCGCCAGGCGTCCTTCGATGGAAACGGGACCGGTGCACAGGCCAGGGCCTGTTGACGCATCCGGCAGCCTGGGCACTTGGGATTGAACTGCGACGTGCTGTGGGCGCTGCAAGGCACGCAGCTGAAGGAGCGAGAGCGGTTCATGTCAGGCCTCCTAGAACGGGATTTCGTCTTCGGCGACGGCGTAGCCTTCGTCGTGCCCCTGATCAGGCTCAGCCTGATGGCGCCCACCACGCTCATGCTTGGCCCACTCAGGACTCTTGCGAATGGTGTCCTTGAGCTGCGTGTGGAACGCGTTGAAGACAGCCATGTCAGGCGCGTCGAGATCGAACTTCACGATGTCATGCACGCCTTCTGGCTTTGCGTTTTTGAGAGCCGAGGGGATCGGCGTCAGGCCAGCGACGTTGCTATAGGTCTTGCCGTTCGTCTCGCTGGTAGTGACGTTGACCATGCAGTACGCGCCAACCAGCTTCGAGATATCGAATGCTTTTGCTTCTTCCTCAGTGAAGTCGCGACCCCGCCACTGGGCAAGCTCTTTGCGGAGGTTTGCTTTCTCATGCAAGCTGACCGTGTAGCTCTTACTGATGACCATCGGCATTTCCTTGCCGTCGACGTCAACTGTGAGCGGCGCGCCGTTCTCGTCTTCGCCAAACAACTCCCATCCGATGCGGATTTTGTGCTGCAGCTTCTCGCCGAATTGACCAGTCGTCAGTTGTGTGCCCAGGTCGATCAACGAATAGCAGCGGCCGATATGGACGCCTGCGGGGACGCGCTTGAAGTTGCCGCCGCCAGAGTCAGATGCTACGAAGCCCATGATGATTTCCTTGAAAAATGCCGGCGTTACAGGTGCCGACTTACCTATTCAGAAGGGGAGAGGTTGTGCGTTGGCCTTGAGGGCGATCCGCAGCGACTCAATCGGGTTGTGCTGCCGGCGGGCCAGCATGTAATTCAGGCGGATGTATTGCCAGGCGGTCATTTCGGCCTCACAGGAAAAAGATGACGAGGGCGCCGATCAGCCCGAGGGCAACGACATAGAGGGAGCAGCGGTCGAACTCGCTGCGCAGCACATCGCGCTCGACGGGGCCACGGGCCTTGATGGCAGCGGCTATGCGCTGGTCGAGGTCGGTGTCGAGGGGGCGGCTCATGCGACCCCCAGGCTGATGCCGGTTGCAAGGCCACGAATGGACCGCACGATGCGATCGCGCTCGTGATCGATGCCCTCACCGAAGGCCGACGTCTGCAGGGCGTCGATGGCGGTGTCCAGGCGATCCCGGCAAGCGGCCGACATGCCGCCGAGCTCCTGATCGATCAGCGTCATCAGCGCTTCGGCCAGGTCGTTGGCCGTGGCTGGCTTGGTGGCGTAGACGGCGCTCACGATGCGCTCCCTTCCGGCTTGGATAGCAGGGCATCGACAGCCGCATCCAGCCGGCTGCCGGATGGGCAGTCGATGCCCAGCCGCACGCTTGCCTTGCCGCCGGAGACGACGAACAAGTCGGAGTCATGCCAGTTCTGAGCGCGCAGGCGACGATACCGCGCCGCGTCTCGTGCATCCTCGCTCGGCTGTGCCGGTGTCGGAGCTGCTGGGGCGCCACCCAGAGCCGCGATGGCCTTGGCGTCCGCCACCCGATCTTCAAACGATCTCCACGACGCATCTGACAGTGTTGCGATGACTTTCGGATGTCCTCCGCGCGTGTAGCTATCCGGCCGGTCGTTGCCGTTTTCGTCGCGATAGTCGGTGCAGATGCGGAGGCCATCGGCCGAAACTCGCCACGGGCCAGGAGTTCCAGGTTTTAGGGCCGGGACTACCGGGCCGATGGCGAGAGTCGCGCGCAGTTCGGCGACCAGCTTTGCGGCGACCAGCCCTTGTGCAGTGCCCCAATTCCGACGCTCAAGGGCGTCCAAGGCTTCCGCAACAGCGTCGGCCGGAGCTACCTGCGGGGAGGCGGCCACCGGCGTGCGCGGCGTGGAGTGGTACAGCGGCGTGCTCATGCGGTCACCTGCACGAACTTGACGAAGCACGCCACGCAGAGCAGGCACAGGAGGTACAGCGCCAGGGTCAGCTTCATGCCCTCGCGCTCCACCAGCTCATCGCTGCGGCGGTCGATCCGGCTGTTCTCGGCCATGTGGCCCACACGGCGGTTCATGCCAGCACCCGAATGGAACGGATGGCCGAGTGGGCGATGCCTGCGTCTTCCATGTGGTCGATCGCAGTCTCTTGTGCGCCGTCACGGTCGAAGGCGCTCACGGTGGTGGTCAAGCCATCCGCGAAGGTGATCAGGTAGGTCTTCATGGTGTCCATCCGTTGTGTTGGGATGGAGCTACTGTAGCAAAAGCTACATGACGATGCAATAGCAAAAGCTACATATTTTTTAGCGCGCGTAAAAAAACCGCCTCTAGGGCGGTCTGCGAAGGCACGGAAGCCTACTTAGGTTGGCGGGTACACGCCCACTGCAGGATGTTTTCGCCAACGCTATCGGGGACAACGGGCCGTAGATTGCGAACAGCTAGAGCTCGTGGCGTAGTTGTGGAGTGCCTTGCTTCTCCAGCGCCAAACATCGACGAATAGTCGAGCGTCGCCAAATCCGTCAGCTCTTCATTCTTGCAATCAAACAAAGTAAGCGCTGCCGTAGATCGGTAGGGCTTACCGTCAGTCTCATTCTTTTTTGGTTTGAGGTATGAGTATCGTATCCATGCTTGTCGGTACGGAGGCCTTTCTCTCACTGAGTCCTCATCGGCCTCGATATAGGTGCGATTACCATCTTCAGAACTAGAGGATGTAATCATTTTCCATTCAGCTGAGCTCGCGGGCCCCGCACCGATAATCAAGGCTGCTAGGAAAAACGCTTTCATCGCGGCAAACCTGATATGCCGAACAAAGGTGAGTTGCCAGTCTCAGGCGCGTCTGGTCGGGTGAGGGCTTGATTTAGCCGTCGATTTGTTGTTACAGGTCTCTGTGTGCTTGCCAGTGCCGCAGCCTTGCTTGCTACGTCATGAGCATCGTCAGGCGCAACAGTCAAATCTGCGAGCAAGAGACCTAATACTTTACGACTGCGATCGTCGAGGGCTGCAATTAAGCTTCCCAGAAGCAGGATGGCGGAGCGAAGGTTGTCAGAGGAGTAGGGCATTGCAATTGGAATTTCCGAAAGTACGCTTTTAGTATCAGCGTCTTTGGATTCACTGTTGCTAACAGTTACCCCTAGAGCCTTGTGAACTGCGTCACGATCTGGCGTCTTGTCGAACCACCCGCGCAATTCCGTCAGGCTCTGTACAGCTTCAATAGTCTTCTCGGTGATCGGCCGATGGCCTGAAATCATCTGGCCGACGAAGGCGCCGTCTTTGTAGCCCAAGCGCCGACCAAGCGCCGCTCTTCCGCCGACCTTGCGAGCCGCGCTCTCCAGAAGCAGCCTCCGCTGCTCATTTACTGCTTCGTTCTTCATAGCGAAACATTAGCAGGCGCTACGCTAGCAAAAGCTATTGACGTGACGTAGCTTTTGCTACAGAATCTGTACTCATGAACCTCCATGAGTACCTTTCCCTCCCTGGCGCTATGTCCGTTGCCGAACTGCGTGAGCGGATCGGTGCCAAGAGTGACGCCCAGATTCGCCAATGGCAGCACGGCTACGGCCAGCGCCGTCCCAGCCCAGAGAACTGCGTGTCGATCGAGCAGGCCACCAAGGGCCTCGTCTCTCGCCGCGATCTGCGCCCCGATGACTGGCAGGCCATCTGGCCTGAGCTGATCAAGACGCAACGTCGCGCCATCGCCCGGGCGGCTGCAGCTGGAGCCTGAGTCATGACGCTCGACCCCACGCTTCTCCAGATCGCCATCGCTGTGGCCATCGCCGCCATTGGCAGCGCCTGCCGGCTCTGAACTGCCATGCGCACACACATCGCCTATGCCCTCGACTGCCTGCTGCTGCTGGCCGTCCTCTGCTGGCTCTGCCTGTTCACGCCATTCGTGCCGGACACGTCTGAGCACCTCGATTGAGGCTGCCTCCCAGCACTCGATCCATCCATTCATCAACTTCTCCTTTTCGACCATGTACGCCAACCGCAAAGACGCTCGCACCGAGCGCATCAATTTGTCGGCCACCCCTGAAGCCCGTGAGCGCATCTCCCGCATTGCCGAGAAGCACGGCGAGCAGATGACCGCCTGGCTCTACAGCTACGTCATGGAAAAGCTGGAGGAGGACTTCGGCTCCGATTCTTCGTTTGCGCCTCTCTGATTGCCAGACACGCGACCGTCATTTGTTCGTTACACGAGGAGACGCAATGCCCATCACCGCCCCTGAAGAACTGTCGCTGGAGTTCACCCAGGACGACATGCCATACGTCCGCGCCTACGCGGAAAAGCGCGGGCTCACATACGAGCAGGCCCTCTCCAAGGTTGTCGCTGATGGCGACGCCGAGGGCTTCCAGCGCACCGAAGAGAAGGGCGGCGTCGTGCTGCTTTTTCGTCGGAAGTGACACCGAACTAACCCGTTACTCAACTGGGAATAAGTCATGAATCTCGCAGATGACTGCTTTGGCAACTTGGTCGACGTGACCAATCCGTTCGGCCTCACGACCCGCGTCTACACGCGCATCGATGGCCGGCTCGCCTCGTTCGTTGCTGGCACCGGCGACCACGAGCAGGCCATCCGCGTGGTCCGTGACTCGCTGGGCGATGTCCGGCTTTCCCGCACCGGCCGGTGGAAGAACGGACCGGTCCTCGCCGTGATCAGCGGCCTCAAGGCGGCGTAATGGCCGGCGACTGGATCAAGATGCGCGGCAATCTGTGGGACGACCCACGGATCGGCGCGCTCGTCGACGCCACCGACACCAGCGAAGCCGCAGTGGTGGGCGGCCTGTACTGGCTGTGGGCGACTGCAGACCAGCACAGCGAGGACGGCACCATGCCCGGCCTCACGCTGCGCCAGATCGACCGCAAGACCGGCATCACCGGCTTCGCCGCCGCTCTGGTCAGCATCGGCTGGATCGAGGATCACGCCGACGGCATCACGATCGTCAAGTTCGACGAGCACAACGGCGCATCTGCCAAGAAACGCTGCCAGACAGCGAAACGCGTCGCAAACCACACAGCCGCTAACGCTCAGTCCAAGAGGAACGAGCAATCACCTAACGCACCTAGCGTTAGTCCTGCGTTAGCTAGAGAAAGAGAAGAGAAGAGTAATTCCGTACCTAGCGGTACGGACGGCGAGGCCGTCGCTTCGCCCACCGAGATGACCAAGGCCGAGCTCTGGTCGACCGGGAAGTCGCTTCTTGCTGAGCAGGGAATGCCGAAGGCCCAGTGCGGCTCGTTCGTCGGAAAGCTCTGCAAGGACTACGGCGACGAGATCGTCATCGAAGCCGTCCGGACGACGTGCGTCGCAAGGCCTGCCGACGCCGCCGAGTACCTCAAGGCCCTCTGCCTGCGCGCTGCTGGACAGCGCCGCCCCACCGCATCCACGACCACCCACGACCGCCGTGCCGCCACCTTGGCCGGCTTGACCAACACCGGAGACCACCATGCAGAGCGCGATGAACGCACTATCGACGTCGAAGCCCACGTTGTCGGCTGAGGCACTTCCGCAGCGCTGGGTCGCTCGGATCTTCGAGCGGCTGAGCGGCCAGCTCGGCGCCAAGATGGCTGACCTCTACGCCGGCGTGCCGCCCGCCGTCGTGCAAGGCGAGTGGTGCGAGGGCTTGGCCGGCTTCCAAGCGGCAGAGATCGAGCGCGGCTTGGCCGCCTGCCGCACCCGTGTGTTCGCGCCGACGCTGGGCGAGTTCCTGCGGCTGTGCCGGCCGTGCCTCGACCACGAGGTCGCCTTCCACGAGGCCGGCGACTGCCTGCGCCAGCGCGATGCCGGCCAGGTGGGCAGCTGGTCGCACCCCGCGGTGTGGCGCGCCGCCTGCACGATGTCGATGGAGGTCCGCGCCGGCGACTACAAGGCCTGCCGCTCGCGCTGGGGCTACACGCTGCAGCGCGAGATCGAGGCAGGCTGGGGCGACGTGCCAGCGCCTGCCGTGCGCATCGAGCACAACGCGAAGGTGGGGCCGCCGCCGGCCGATGTCCGCGAACGCCTGGCGCAGCTGCGCGCCGAGAGCTTTCTGCCCGCGATCGCTGGTGCCGCATGAGCCGCACCAGCGCCCCCGGCGCACCGCTGACCGCATCCCAAGCAGACGCCAAGGCCCGCTACCAGGCCAAGAACGGCGCGCGCATCCGCCAGCAGGCCAAGGATCGCCGCGCCGCAGCCAATGCCATGCCCACCCTGCCGATCGTGCAGTGGGCCCTCATCAACTCGCCCACGAGCGTGTGGGCCTATGCAGCAAGGAGCGCATCGTGAGCAAAGCAAAGTTGGTTCGAGCAGTGCTTGTTGGTGGGAAGTCCATGACCATCGACGAGATCGTCAAGGCCACGGGTTTGACCAAGGCAGAGGTGCACTCGGCAGTGCATGCCCTGATTGCCTACGACCGCGTCGAGAGCTTCCCCGTGTCGTACAGCTTGACCCCGAAAGGCGAAGCAGGCCGCGATGGAAGATCGACAAGGGAGCGAGCGAAGCGGATTTCCAGGAAGGTCGCGCCCGCCGAAGTCCCGGCGCCGGAGCAGGTCCTGCCGAAGGCGGTGAAGCCCAGCGCGGCGTCCGAGCGTGAGGTCCGCAGCGCCCTGATCAACCGCCACCCCCTCGACTCGTTCTTCGGGGCACGTGCATGACCTTCACCACCCAGACCTGCACCTACGACACGGCGTTCGGCGCTGACTCGCCGTTCTACCGCTCGACCTGCCGCGCGTGCTCCCTGCGTGCCATGGCCATGAGCCCGCTCTACCACTCGTCCATGCGCCTGGGGATGCTCGTGCCGAGCTACACCAAGTCGCTCAAGGCGACGTTTCCGGGCGAGGACGTGGCGACCGTGCACGCCGAGGTGCGGGCGGTGGCGGAACGGATCAGTAACGCAAAAGCGGAGGTGCTGTGATGAAGCTGCAAGACGTACTCATGTGGCCCAAGAAGCCGGGCAATGGCCTCAACCCGTGGTGGCTGATCCTGTGGCGCGGCATCTGGGCTGTCCCGTTCGTCATCAGCATGTGCTTCGCCTGCACCTTCTTGTGGATCGCGCAAGGCCCTGATAGCGCGGCTCAGCTTTGGAGGGACGCGTTGTGAAAGCCATCCTCTGGATCATCGGCGCTGCTCTGGTGGTTCTGGGTGCCTGCTCCTGCGCCCTGGGTGCCAACGTCGCCCTCAACGGCAACCCTACCGCGTGGGGGAGTTGCAAGTGAGGAGGGCAGCGAAGCTGGATGCAAACCAGGCGCAGATCGTCGCTGACCTCCGCACCATGGGTGTGCTGGTGCTGAGCCTCGCACCGGTGGGCAGCGGTGTCCCCGACCTGCTGTGCGGCTGGAAGGGCCGCCTCGTGCTGCTGGAGGTCAAGGACGGCGCCAAGGTGCCATCCGCCCGCAAGCTGACACCGCACCAGGAGCTGTTCCACAAGGAGTGGGCGGGCATGCCCCTCTACGTGGTCGACTCCACGCCCAGCGCCCTGCAAGCCGTGGGGGTGCTTTCATGATGGACAAGCGAGTCCTGCGCCTGGTGAGCAACGACGTGCGCCAGCGCGCCATCGACGCGATCTGGGGTGCACCAGACGGCGCCCAGGTGGTCATCTCCGAGCCGAGCCGCAACGCAGACCAGAACGCGATGTTCCACGCCCTGTGCGGTGAGATCGCCAAGTCGGGGCTGCCGTGGTGCGGGAAGGAGCGAACCCTCGCGCAGTGGAAGGTGCTGCTGGTCTCCGGCCATGCGGTCGCCACGAAGGAGGGCGCCGACATGATGCCCGGCATCGAGGGCGAATTCGTGAACCTGCGCGAGAGCACCGCCCTGATGTCGAAGAAGCGCAGCTCGAGCCTCATCGAATACACGATCGCCTTCATGGCGCAGAACGGGGTGGGCGGCCATGCGTAGCAAGAACAAGCCCGCCCCCACCGCCGCCGAGCGCCGCCACATCGAGCGCATCGCCGCCATGCCCTGCATCGTGTGCAAGGCAGAGGGCCCCAGCGAAGTCCACGAGCCCGAGCAAGGCCTGTGGTTCGCATCCATGCCGCTGTGCACAGCCTGCCACCGCGGACCCGAGGGATGGCACGGCACCCGACTGCGCTGGAAGCTGCGCAAGGTGTCCGAGCTGTCCGCGATCAACGAGACCATCAGGGAGCTATCCGCATGAACGCGCAGCTGTACATCTTCGTGCCCTTCCACCAGAAGGACCGCGTGAAGGCACTGGGGGCTCGATGGGATGCCGCCCTGGGCAAATGGTACGTGCCCTACGGCAAGGACGTGAGCCTGTTCGAGGAGTGGTGGCCGTCCGAGCTGCGCAAGGAGATGGCTGGACTCAAGGACGAGAAGCCACGGAAGAAGAGGAAGGTGAGGCGCCAATGCTGATCCCCTCGCGCGCGCGCACACGTTTGCGACCCTCCGTCTCCTGGTGGCACGTGATCGTTATGCTGGAGCGCCACGGCTACACCCACGCGGCCATTGCCGGAGCGATCGGCAGCAAGCGCACCACGATCCTCAACTGGAAGAACATGGGGCAGGAGCCGAGCCACCAGATCGGGGAGAGCCTGATCGACCTGTGGTGCTCGGTGGAGCAAAAGCGGAGGGACGACCTGCCGATGCGAGTGGGGCGCACGCTGTCGGCTGCACAATTTCGATAAAGACCAAAGAAGACCCATGAACCAAAGGAGCCCATCATGAAGAACAAGTCGGAAGCCATGCTGAACCTTCTCGCAGCCAGATCCGCCATGTCGGTGGCTGATATGGCGGAGCAACTAGAACTGCCTGCAGCGGACCTGAAGGGCGCGATTCGAAGCCTGAGGGCGAACCACTTTATCGAGGGAACCCCGGCAAGCTACGAGCTTACGCGGCGGGGCAAGGACTACCAGGCCAAACGTAGCCGACTCAGGGTGAGGCAGGCCGAGGAAAAAAACAAACTGACGAGGCTAGAGTCGTGGGCGCTGAAGCTGCAGGCCGAGAATGCTGAAGACGATGCAGCGTTTGATGCATGGTGCGGTGAGGGGCATCAGGCCATTCGGTCGAGTCTTCGTGCTGCATGGAAGGAGTCACGGCGCCGTACTCTGGCCCAGCACGTCCCGCGAGTCATGTTGGCGCAAAAAGCGGCGGACCTGATCCGCCAGCTCGACGGGCTCCAGCCCAAGCAATAGACGGGATTCAGACACCCCAACGCGGGACATTGCGGCGTCCATTCCCAGGAGCTGCCATGTCCCGCACCGCATCCCCCGCCGTTCCCGGCACCAATCCCCGCGACACCGACGAGCCGAGCCTGCGCGACGACGTGGCTTCCGCACTGCGTCCCCAGGCCGCCTCCGCCGACGAGTCGCTCGAAGACAAGGTCGCCCGCCAAGATCGCGAGATGGCCGAGCTGCGCTCCCTCGTCGCCCAGCTGGGCAAGAACCAGACCGCGAGCATGGCCGAGGCTGTCGAGCTGCCCACCATGAAGGCGGTGCAGAAGCAGAACCCGTCGATCCCGGTGCTGACCGATGAAGGCTGGTTCGTGCCGGCCGTGCACCCGACCGACCGCGCCGCGAAGCTCTGATCATGTGCGGCGGCGCCAAGCCTACGCCCGTCGCACCGGCGCGCGTCGATCCCCAGGTGGCCGCCGACGAGGCAGCCGCTGAAGCTGCGTCCAAGGCCAACGCCGACGCTGCCGTGCGCCGCACCAACCGCAACAAGTCGGCGCTCTCCACGGGCGCGGGCACCTCGTCCGCGCTGAGCTACGGCAAGACCACCCTCGGGCAATAGATGAGCGAACTGGCCGACAAGATCGAGCGCCGCTTCACGCAGCTGCGCAGTCAGCGGGAGCAGTCCGACCACATCTGGAGGGAGGTGTTCGAGTACCTGGCGCCCGAGCGTGCGATCGGCTGGTTCAACGACTCCACCGACTCCAACGCCGGCACCTCCGCCGCACAGCGCGCACGCCTGTACGACTCGACCGCGATCGACTCGGCCGAGGTGCTCAAGAGCAACATTTCCTCGTGGATGACGCCGGAGAACTCCCGCTGGTTCGGCCTGGATGCCGGCCAGGAGGATGAGCTCTCCACCCAGTGGATGGACGGCGCCGCCCAGTTCCTCTTTGAACACATCCACAGCGCCGGCTTCGGTGCGGTCTCGGGCGAGTGCTACAGCGACCTGATCCCCGCTGGCTGGTTCGTGCTCTACATCGACGAGGCCAAGGATGAGCAGGGCCGGCCCATCGGCGGCTACAACTTCGAGCAGTGGCCCCTGTTTCAGTGCTACGTCGCCAGCTCACGGCCCGCCGGCCGGGTCGACACCATCTACCGCAACTTCTCGATGACCGTCGAGCAGCTCGTTGCTGAGTACGGCCACGACAAGGTGAGCGAGGAGACGCGCAAGAAGTTCGACGACGGCAAGCTCACGGAGAAGGTCGACCTGCTGTGGACCATCGAGCCACGGCGCGGCGCCTCGGGCAAGCTCGCGAAGAACCTGCCGTGGCAGTCGGTGCACGAGGAGCGCGCGAAGAAGCACATCCTGCGCGAGTCGGGCTATCACGAGTTCCCCTGCGCCGTGCCGCGCTGGCGCCTGATCCCCGGCACGCCCTATGCCACCGGCATCGGCTCGAACGTGCTGCCCGACGTCAAGACGCTCAACGACATCCTCCGCATGGAGCTGATGAGCCTGGACATCTCGATCGGCGGCATGTGGAAGGCGGTCGACGACGGCGTGCTCAACCCGCGCACCGTGCGTATCGGCCCGCGCAAGATCGTCATGATGGCCACGCTCGACAGCATGGCCCCGCTAGAGACCGGCGCGGACTTCAACGTCAGCTTCTCCAAGGCCGACCAGCTGCGCCAGTCCATCCGCAAGACGCTGATGAGCGACATGCTCACGCCCGTGGGCGGCCCGGTGCGCAGCGCCACCGAGATCAGCCAGAACATGAGCCAGATCCGCCAGCTGATGGCGCCCATTCTCGGCCGGCTGCAGTCGGAGTTCCTGCAGGTGCTGGTCGAGCGCTGCTTCAACATCGCATTCCGCGGCGGCGCGCTGACTGCCACGCTGGGTGAGGTGCCCGAGGGCCTGCTCGATGGCGACTACACGGTCAAGTACATCTCGCCCCTCGCGCGCAGCCAGAAGCTCGAGGAGGTCACGGCGATCGACCAGTACGCCGCCGGCCTGTTCGCCGCCGCTGCCAGCACGGGCGACATGACGCTGCTCGACGGCATGAACCTCGACGCCGCGATGTATGCCAAGGGCCTGGCCCTGGGTGTGCCCGCCAAGCTCCTGCGCGGCCCGGATCAGCTGCTGGAGAAACGCGAGATGGACAACCGCAACCGCCAGCAGGCTCAGCAGGCAGCCCAGCAGCAGGAGATGCAGCAGAAGGCCGGCGAGGTGGCCATCGAGGCCGCAGGGAAGCAAGGATGAGCTACAACGCATCGCTCACGGGCGCGGGGTGGCTGGTCGACCCGATCATCAACCCCAAGAGCGGGCTACCGGCGCCTGGCTATACGGCCACGCTCACGGGCTCCGGCTACATCGTAGATCCGATCCCTAAACCCGAGACGTTGGACGTGCAGCTGTCCAACTTCATCTCAGCCTTGTCCGACGCGAAGTTCTGGGCCGACCTGAGCCTATCCGCGGCCCGATTCCAGAACTTCGCCGGTACGACGGCAGTGACTGCAGACGGCCAGCCGTTCGCCAGGATCAATGACCGCGCCGGCTCAAGCAATGGGCTTGGCACATCTGTGGCGGCGAGCATGCCTATGTACCGCACCGACGGTGTGCTGCACTGGGCGCAGGCCGATGGCGTCGATGACTTTTGGCAATCACTCGCTCCGCTGGACTTGAGCGCCACGTCTCAGGCCACGGTCATCGCTGGCGTGCGCAAGGAGAGCGACGCATCGACGGCAGTGATCTGCGAGCACAGCGCCTCTTTCGGCAACGTGGGAACCTTCGCGCTCAATGGACCGACGAGCCCGGGCTTCGACAACTTCGGTGCCACCATCAACACCGGCGCAATCAAATCGGCGGTCAATGCCGCAGGTCAGGTCTCTCCAGCCTCTCGGGTCGTCACGGGGGTGTTCGATGGCACCGCCGATCCAAGCGCAAAGCTGCGCGTCAATGGTGTGCAGACCAGCAGCCAGGCCACCGCCAGCGGTTCGGCCAAGTTTCTCAGCGCCACGCTGAACGTCTTTCGGCGCAACGCCACGAGCAACCCATTCACCGGCCGCCTGTATGGACTGATCGTCATCGGCCGCCTTCTTTCTGCCAGCGAACTGTCGTTGTGCGAGCGCTGGATGGCCAGCAAGACCGGAGTGACCCTGTGACCGCTGTACTTGTTCCCGGCGTGGGCTGGGTCGTCGAGCCCGACGTCGTCGATGAGCGCAAGGATCTGCCACGGCTGACGAGCGCCCAGATCGACGCCATCAACGTGCGTATCGCCCTGGGCTCCGGCGATTTCCCGATTGGCACTCAAGTCATCCGATCGGATGATGGTGTCACGTTGACGCTCCAGGGCGTAGGGGCATCCGCGCAGTTCACGCCGTCAACCACGGATGTGTCAGGGCTGGCGTCCAGGGCAGAACTGG
>Ga0207674_10000830_pt1 | contig 40244 bp, 36 predicted proteins | sample KBSCornC72_FD_184303 | JGI IMG/M metagenome (GOLD analysis project Ga0207674, IMG submission 184303) | Corn rhizosphere microbial communities from Kellogg Biological Station, Michigan, USA - KBS Corn C7-2 (SPAdes) (version 2) | ecosystem: Host-associated > Plants > Roots > Rhizosphere > Soil ... | reverse complement strand
AACCCGCGGCTGCTCATTCCATGCATCCCATTCTTTTTCGTGTCAGCGCCGAAACGCGTCGGTCGGCTGCGGCACACAGTCTACAACGCGCGGCCACGGTGTTGGATAACTTGAAAGTGAGACTACCCGCCGCAAAACCAGGCAAGATCTAGGTGCTAGCCCCCTCTTTTCAAGGAACGCAAGGCTGAAATGAGCGAAACCATGTCCGCGGGCCAAGACGAGGTAAATCGCATTGTTTTATGCAGGGTGGGGTGTTGGAAGCCAAGAATGTAGGCGTGCAGCGCCTGGCGTGGAAAATTCGACGCTGCTGCGAAAGCCACTTCCTGGGCTGTGGTTTTAGCTCTCGGTGGCTGGCGAGACCTGCCGTAGGAGGCATCCCCGATGAGCGGATGGCCGATGTGGGTCAGGTGCACGCGGATCTGGTGGGTGCGCCCGGTTTCCAGGCGGCACTCGATCAGGCTCGCGAAAGGCCCATCTGGATCGCCGAATGCCTCGACCAGGCGATACCGCGTCCGGGCGATCTTCCCGCCACCGCGCAGGACTGCCATGCGTTTGCGGTCGAACGGGTTGCGGCCGATCGAACCTTCGATGACGCCTTCTCCCGCCCTTGGCGCACCCCAGACAACGGCATGATAGGCGCGCTCGATGGTGTGATTGGCGAACTGCTTGGCTAGGCTCGCCATGGCGCGCTCGTTCTTGGCGGCAACGAGAAGACCGCTCGTATCCTTGTCGAGGCGATGAACGATGCCAGGCCGCGCTACCCCACCAACGCCTGACAACGAGGCGCCGCAATGCGCGATCAACGCATTGACGAGTGTTCCGTCCGGATTTCCGGCCGCAGGGTGCACGACCAGGCCGGCCGGTTTTTCGATGACAACGAGATCCTTATCTTCATAGACGATCTGCAGGGGTATGTCCTGGCCTTGCGGAATGGCGGGCGTCGGAGGGGGAACGCTGACCACGTAGACGTCGCCGGGTTTGACCCTGAAATTGCCGTCTCGTATCGTTTTGCGAGTGTGCGTAACGGCTCCGTTCTCGATCAATTGTTGAAGGCGCGAACGGCTGATGTCGCCGAGTGCGGCGACAAGAAAGCGGTCGAGCCGCCAACCCGCCTGGTCGTTCTCAACGACGGCTCGGCGCGAAGTCTGCGCGGAGGATTTTGTGTCAGACATGCAGGCGCCGGCGGGTCCTCAAAACACGCTCGCATACCGAGCGGCGAAATATGCGGTCATCGTCCTATCCGCGCTTATCATCCTGGCGCTCATCGGGCTAGTCGTTGGCGTCGCGATGAAGCTTTCCGGTCACCTGCCGCGTTCTTCCGGCGGCGATTCCGGCCAGACCTTTTTCCTGCCGCGCGACGCCAAGATCTTGACCATAGACGTCCAACCTGGCCGCTTGGTGCTGCACCTGCGCTCGCCCCAAGGTGATGAAATCGACATCATCGACACGGAGACGGGTAGGCTTGTCAGCCGCGTTGTGCCGACACCGCCTTCGCCTCCCAGGCCATGAAGCACTTTCGCATCGGTCCCGATCTTCGGGAACAAATCCGAAAGCAGGCATGCGTCGCACTGCCGCGAGAGTGCTGCGGCCTGATCGAAGGTATTAGGATGGGCGATACGGTATCGGCGACCACGCTACATCCCACGCGCAACACGGCAAGCGAAACGGATCGCTTTGAAATCGATCCCGCAGCACACATTTCAATTCTCCGGGCCGCGCGCGCCAGAGGCAAGGAAATCGTCGGCTGTTATCATTCTCACCCGAACGGGAACGCGATGCCGTCAGCTCGGGATCTTGAAAACGTCGGCGAGGAGGGATTCGTCTGGCTCATTCTCGCGCTGGCGGGGAGGCCGGAGGGAGAGCTTGCCGCTTTTGTCGTCAGTGCGGGAGGACTTGTTCCGATCGCGTATGGCGCGGCATGAGGCGTGCATGCTTGATCCAACTCGCCAGCGGACGCTATAAGCGCCGACTGCCGCTGGCCCCCATCGTCTAGCGGTTAGGACGCGGCCCTCTCAAGGCTGAAACAGGGGTTCGATTCCCCTTGGGGGCGCCAAGGTTGCAGCGGGACAACGTGTTTGCTCGCGAGAAACGGCCATGAGCATGGATTTGGCGGCAATCTCTAGCGAACTGGAACATCTTCTGCGACTGCGCAGCATCGTCTTCGCCATGCAGATGTTCGAGCGACGCGAGGATATGGAAGCCATTCCGCGCATTCGCCGTCCGAAGGCCGTCCACACTCTGGATCAAATCGTCGGACAGGCGTCGCGCCTTGGCTGGACGGTCGGCGTGACAAGCGAGGATCTGGTCGGCGCACAGTGTCGCGCGGTCGTCGGGCTAGGTGGCGCGAAGACGGATGAGTGGTATTCCGGCTCGCACATGAAGGGCGTTTGGTATCAGAGCCTGGAAGATGCCGGCGCGCACCAACGCGCGATGAATTGCGTACCGGATGGCAAATATGAAGCGCTCGCCGTCGGTCCACTCGGCGCCGGCAAGCTGTCGAACCCGGACATAGCGCTGTTTTACGCGACGCCCGGAGCGATGATCTATTTCGTCAACGGACTGCAGTGGTCGGGCTACAAGCGTTTTGACTGGAGCGTCGTCGGAGAATCCGCCTGCGCCGACTCTTGGGGCCGTGCGCTTTCGACTCGCTTGCCGAGTCTTTCGATTCCCTGTTTCGCCGAAAGGCGATATGGCGGCGTTCTCGACGATGAGATGCTGATGGCGTGTCCGCCGGAATATCTCGTCAAGGCGATCGACGGCATGAAGGCACTGGCGAAGAACGGATTCCGCTATCCCTTCCCGCAATACGGCGTGCAACAGGATGTGCGTGCCGGAATGGCGGTGAGCTACGGCGAAAAGACCTGATCTATCAGGCAACAAGGGCCGCTGGCGTTATCGCGAATTCCTTCAGGAACGCCTCGGCATAGTCGACCCGCCCTGTCATGGATTTGGGATCGCCGGAAGCCAGTCGGTATACCGCTTCGGCAATGTACTCGATCGGTTGCACGCGATCCTTGGTGCGTTCGTTGATCAGGCCATGCACTGCGACCCCGGGCGTATCCACTAGGCCGGGCGACACGACATTGACCGCGATGCCGTCTTCGAAAACCTCCGATGCAAGCCCCGTGCTGAAACGTTCAAGCGCCGCCTTGCACATGCCGTAAACAGTGCCCCCTCTGGCGCCCGGCCCGTAAGGCGGTTTGGGATCCAGCCCGGCAGGCGAGGAAATGTTGACGATCCAGCCTGACTTCCGTGCTTTCATCGAGGGCAGGATGAGTTGCGAGAGATGGAAGGGTGCATATACCTGAACTTCCAGCATCAGTTTGAAGCGTTTTTCGGTAAATTCGACGACCGGCATGAAGTAGGTGATGGCGGCATTGTTGATCAGAATGTCGATCGGACCGAACGCGGATTGAGCCTTGTCGATCAACATCTCACGCTCGCGCGCCTGAGCGAGATCGGCTTTGATGAACATGACCTCGGCCCCGGTTTTGCGCACGCGATCGACAGTTTCGCCCAGCGTTCCGGGTAAGCGGCTCTCGCCGCGTTCGGCGGTCCGCGCGGATGCGACGATTTTCGCGCCTTCCATGCCGAGGCGGACTGCGATGGCTGCGCCGATGCCTCGGCTGGCACCGGTGACCAACGCGACTTTTCCCTGCAGACGTCCAGACATCGTCATCTCCGGATTAGAGAAGAAGACTAGGACCAGCGCCGCGGTGGGTAAACTAGATGCGACTCTTGTGCGTCGCGGCAAACCAAGCAAGAAATATCGCCGGCAGTACCAGCAGGCTTGCAGAATAGAACGGTGCGTCAACGCTGATATTGGAGAAAGTGATCGCCGCGATTGAAGGCCCCACCAGCCTGGCAGCGGCGCCGGTTGCGTTGTTGAGGCCGAGATATTGTCCCTGATGTTCCCAGTCGACATTGCGCGATAGCAGCGCGGAGACATTGGGCCATGCGACGGATTGGCCGAACGCCGAAGTCGCCAGCAGCAACACGATCATCCAGCCGCTCGCCGAGAATGGCTGGAGGAAGGCGCATGTCGTCGTAAGCGCCATACCGGCCGCCAGCACGCGCGCTTCGCCGAGCCGCCTGGACAAGCGTCCGGTAACCGCCACCTGGCAGAAAGCCGAAACTACGCCCGTCACCGCGAAAGCCGTGCCGACTTGTTGCGGGCCCCATTGAAACCTGGCCTGTGTCCACAAGCCGAACACGGACTCGATTCCATTGAAGGCGCAGCCCGCGAGAAAGGTCACGAGCATCAATCGGCTGACAACGGGGTTTGTCGCCGCGGTACTGAGCACCGCCCATCGACTCGGGCGCGACGAAATTCGTCGATGCGTGCGGCTCTCCTTGAGGAAGGTCGCGAGGCCGAGGACGCACAGTCCCGACAAGCCCGAGGCGATCAACAGAGGAATCCGAAATCCCGCGTGGCCCGCCGAGGGATGCGCCAGCAATCCGCCGAGCGCAGGCCCGACGATGAACCCGATGTTGTAGGCTGCGCCAAGCAAAGACATTTTTGCGGTGCGCTGTTCGGGCGGCGTGACGTCGGCGATATATCCCTGAATGACGGCGCCATTGCCGCTCGCCATGCCACCCAGAAAACGCACGACAAAGGCAACGAAAATGTTCGGCGCAAAGGCGAGCGCGAGGTAGCAGAGGCAATTTCCGGTGACCGTGCTGATCAGAATCGGCTTACGCCCGATCGCGTCGGAGATTCGTCCCCAGAAGGGTTCCCCAAAAAAGGCGCCCGTGGCGTAAGCCGAGAAGATCAACGCGACCTGCCAAGCCGGGGCCTGAAACGACTTGGCGTAGAACGGCAGCAGCGGCACGATGATGCCGAAACCGAGCAGATTGATGAACATTACAGAGAGCAGCGTGGGAAGCGCAGCCGCCGAGACGATTTCGGCGCTCGGATTTTGGTTGACGGCATTCATGGCAATAAAGGTCTATGCGGCGGTTCGCCAACATGAGCAAGGCGCGTCACGTCGCACGTCGTAGCGCGATCAAACCCTGATCATCGATCGCCGGTGTGGTGCCGCCCGGCTGCAGATGTCCTCACCGGTTTCGTCGATTGCGACCGTCGCGTGTTTCCGGATAAGGGGCATCGCCATTGATTCCAGCCCACAGGAGCCGGTTATACGCGACGGTGTTGAGCCTGTCTTCGGCAGAAAAGTCGAACGATGAGGTCTTGGCAGCCCAGTAGTCGGCATCATGACGAGGCTTGACCACGCTCGCACCCTTTTGCGGTGGAAGCGGCAGAGATGTCGACCGCAGCATGTCCGGCACCCGCGCCTGATAGGTCCAGCCGGCTTGCGCGAGGTCGAAGATGTTCGCCATCGCCTTGGCGTTCGCGTCGTGGAAGTTCAATGGTTTCAGGCCAAGCAGAACCTCCATCGTCTTAAGCACGTTCACCGTCGTATAGCGCTCCGAAATCACGGCGCCGTGCTTGACGTAGGGGCCCGCGACAAATGCGACCGATCTGTGGGCGTCGACATGGTCAGGCCCGTCCTGCGCGTCGTCTTCAATCACGAAGATCAAGGTATCTTTCGCGAAGCGGCTATGCGCGACGCGATCGATCAAAAGACCCACCGCGTAATCATTGTCGGCGATCTGCGTCTCGGGCGTATTCACGCCATCGGTGGCCCGCCCGAAGTCGCCCGTGTGATCGTGCATTAAACGCACCGTCTCTAGCTGCGGCAGCGAACCCTTCTTCTCGTAACCCGAGAATTCACGGTCCCATTCCCGGTAGCGCCAATAATCTGCGTACTGATTGTCGAAGCCGCGAAAATAGGATCTGTAACCGGCGCCAACTCCTTGTTCGTCGGGAAAGCGACGCGCAATCGCAGCGCGGCCGGATTGTGTTCGAGTGGAATGGCGAACTTCGCCGGGGTTTCGGGCGCATAGCGCGCAAGGTCGAGGAAGAAGCCGTAATTGCGGACGGTTTCATGGGCTCGCAACGCCGCGCTCCACAAATACCCTTCTTCGCGCTCACCGTTGGGACCATCCGGCGCGGCCTGGTTTGCGCTGCCCGGGAGAAGATCAGGATCCGGATCGTTGAACGGCGCGGCAGCAAGACGGGCCTTATGCCCAAGCGAGACGTTCACGTCGCGTGTCGTGCCTTCGAAATCGTAAGTCAGGCCGCGATCGGCATAATTCACTGGCATCTGTTTTTCCGTGACGTCGGTCGTGCGCGCGGCAGTCGACCAGACCCAGCCGTCGCCGCTTGCCTCGCCGCTGTCGAAAAAGGCATCGAGCGCCACGAACTCGCTTGCGAGCGCGTGTTGGTTGGGCGTCATCGTGGGCCCGAACTGCACGAGTTCCGGTGCGCCGTCGGTACCTGCCAAGTCTCCGAGGATCTGGTCGTAGGTTCGATTTTCCCGCACAATATAGATGACGTGCTTGATGCGCTTGCGTAGTTCCGCCATCAAACGCGCTTCGTCTACTGAAGCGACTTCGCGAAATCCGTTATTGTCGGCACAGATTGCCGTCAGCCGTTTCAGCGTATCGGAATCAGGAACGGGGATGGACATGACACCCCCGGTCGTCATCTGCCAGACATATTGATTGCCGCTGTGCTTCTGAGCGTCGGCGCCGCACGCTGCCGTTTCATGCTTGACGTGCATGCAATTGAGCGGGTTTGGCCCCGCCGGGCTCTTTCCGTTCGTCACGTAAAGCGTTTTTCCATCGCCGCTCACGCTGACGTCGTTGGGTTGCCAGGCGGTCGGGATGAGCCCTACGAGGGTTGGAACAGGCGATAGACTTACGACACCGATGGCATTGATGCCGCCCTCCGTGGCGTAGAGCCATTTTCCATCAGGCGATAGCGCAAGAGCATTCGGTGCGACGCCCGGAAGGCGTGCGTTTGGTCCCCATCCGACTGGCGCGCGCAGCGAGACGGAAGTGAGAACGCGATCCGAGCTGGTATCGATGACATGCAGGCTATCGGAATTGTCGGACGTCACGTACAGGCGAGCACTGCCGGCATCGAAGAGCATGCGATTTGGATTGCCTGCGACCTTGATTCGGGCGATGACCCGCAAGGTATCTGTCGTCGCGAGAACGACGATCTCGCGGTCGCGCTCGCTCGAAACATAAGCCTTTCCGTTCGACGCGATTGCGATCGCATAAGGAAATTCACCGCCGGGCCGGCCGGAAGCCTTGCGGTCGATCTTGCCGGGACGAATATCGAGTTCCTGCACGACCTTTCGCTGCTTTACGTCCACGACCGAGATGGAATCGTTTTCGTAATTGGCGACCAGAAGCCGTTCGGCGTCGGACGTCAGCGCAAGACCGGCGGCCATGGGCTTGAGAAGCTCTGCGTTGCCCCGCACCAAACCGTTGCCCGACTTGTGGCCGAGAGCAATTGGCTGGCCAATTTCGTTCCACTTACCGGAGGACTCTCTGCGATATTCGTGGACATTGTCGTCGACGCCGCCAGCAACGAAAATCGCCGCCCCGTCCGGCGTCAGGGCAAAGCCGCCATAGCTGTTCGGTACATGCACGTCTTGCCGAAGCTTCAATCCGCCGTCGACGTCATAGATCAGGAGGTGTTCGCTCGATGCGTCGGCGATCCGTTTGCCGTCCGGCCCGAGCCAGGTGTTGAAGCCGGCCGTCAGCACGAAGAGCGACTTTCCATCCGGCGACAGCGCAGTTGTCACACCGCCGCCGGCGGTCTGTTTGCCGACGACCGGCAAATCGACTGTCAGAGGGAGAAAGGCAGAGCCGGGCGCAGCCTGTGGCGTTACAACTTGTCCCGTCGGCAGCCAGAGGCGTTCGTCATTCGCGTCCGCTGAGGCGACGCAGAAAAGTGCCGCCGAAACGGCAAGTGCTGCAATAGGTTTCATGCGCGTCGGTCCGGAGTATGTGAGATGGTTAGATGTCAGATTCGGCCGTTGCGCGACAGAGCCTAACGGCCCTTGAATACCGGTTCGCGCTTTTCGAGAAAGCTTTTTACACCCTCACGATGATCTTCCGTCTGGAACAGTCGATAGATCGTATCGATGGCCCAGCTTCCGATTGCACGCGGATCACCCGGGGCGACCCGCCGCAGCCCCTGTTTGATCGCGCGAACCGCCAGCGGCGGATTGGCCGCAATCTTTTCCGCCAGCGCCTGGGCGCGAGGCAGGAGCGACGCGTGCTCCAAGACCTCGGATACCAGGCCGATCCGCAAAGCCTCCCGCGCGTCGATCGGGTCGCCGGTCAAGAGCAATTCCGCAGCCTTTGAAGGTCCAACAAGGGCGGGCAGACGATAGAAGCCGCCGACATCGGCCACCAAACCACGCTTGACGAACAGTTCAGCGAACCTCGCATTTTCGGATGCAAGGCGAATGTCGGCGTAGAGCGCCAGTTCCATGCCCCAACCGACCGCAGAACCGTTGACGGCCGCGATGACCGGCTTCTCGCAGTCGAGTGCGGCCATCGCTGCGGGGGTGGGCGGTCTTCCTTCCTTTGTCGGCGAAGGCCGCTCCGGCCGAGCTTCGCCTGTCATCATCTCCTTCACGTCTTCGCCGGAGCAAAAAGCCGGGTCTGTGCCCGTCACAATGACGACACGAACGTTCTCGTCGTCGTTCGCTGCACGAAAAGCTGCCTCGATCTCCGCATAGGCGCGGGGGTTCAACGCATTGCGGCGCTCGGGGCGGTTGAGCGTGATAGTCAGTACATGGCCACGCAGCGCATAGAGCACGCATTCGAAATCCTTTGTTGCGATCATCAGTCTGCCACCGGCTCCTCTTCATCCTGTCGGACGCTGCTGGAGAATGCATCGTCCGTGCCCGAGCGCCTCATCAGAGCAACAATTTGGGTAACGGCCTGCTGAAGGGTCGTCGCCAGAAAGTCGCACTCCGTTGCTTCGAAACCGTCGAGGAAGTGCGTGTCGTCCTGTATCACGCTCCAAAAGCCTGCGATCAGAGGCACGCCCGGCATACGCTTGCGCAAGCGACGGGCCATATAGCGCGCATTTTTGGGGCTGCCGGGCTCGAGATAGGAGATGCAGATCGCCTGCACACCATCACACGCGAAGTCCTGCACGCTTGTTGGCGTCAACTCTTCCGTGGTGGCGAGGCGCGTTCCCAAACCTTGGCGATCGAGGAGATGGGCCAGCAGCGATGCGGCCGCGTGGTCGAGGAGGCCGCGTCCGCCCACGCACAGGATCGGACGGTCCAACCAATTCTGCGGAATGAGATCGGGCGTGACGGCCGGTTCGCTTTCGTGAGCATCTTCGTGCGCGGCCAGATTGTCGATGAAGCCCTCAACGGTTGCAGCAATACGAACCCGGCCTGACTCGTTGAGCGCGCCGCGATTGACATCGAGTTGCGCCAGCGCGAGAGCCTTGATCGCGACCTGATCGAAGTAGGCGGACAGTGAATGATCCTGCAGAAACGTTTCGGCCTGCTCCGCCGCTTCGTCCGGGTTTCCCGCCAGCATGCGCAAATAAAAGCTCTCTTCGGGCGCCATGGGCGGCCTGTCTCCCAGCATGACATCGAGAAAGCGCAGTTGGTCTACGTGCCGGCCGATCACGACGAGGCACATGGTGAGGGGCGTGGAGAGCAACAGGCCCACGGGCCCCCAAACGAATGTCCAAAACCCGGCGGCAGCAATGACGGCAATGGCGGAAAGCCCCATGTTGCGACCGTAGAGCCAGGGTTCGACGGCTTGTCCGGTGATGGCCTCGAGCACCGAGAACACGCCTAGCGTCCAAAGCATCTTCGACCAGCCAGGATCCACTGCGAACGCCAGCGCCAGTGGAAACAACGCCGCCAACGGCACCCCGACATAAGGCACGAACCGAAACATTCCGGCGATCAATCCCCACAACGCCGGGTTCGGCACGCCGACGGCCCACAGTCCCAATCCGACCAGCGTTCCGAACACCGTGTTTACTGCGGTTTGCAGCAAGAGATAGCGGCTGAGACGTTCGGCGCCATCATCCAGTGCTGATGTCGTTCGCTGCAAGTCGCGCGCGCCTGCGAGCATGATGAAGCGATCGCGCAGGTCTTCCTTCTGCAACAGGATGAAGATGACAAAGACGATGACGATCGCCAGATCGGCCAGCGGTTCGATCAGTGGTCCGCCTACGTTTTGGACAACGTCGAGAGGATTGGCAGGCGGGGCGCGGACGACGACAGGTATTGCAGGATCGGTCCGCTGCGAGGTGGTTTTGGATTCGAGTTTCGCGTTATCGATCTCGTGGGGTGCGTTGACGATCTGGTCGCTCAAATTGTTGAACAGTTTGAGCGCACCTTGAACGATCCCGTTGTTCGTAGCCGATCCTTCGACGGATTGGATCTTCGCCACGATGTTCTGCTGGTATTGCGGCAGGCTTTGCGCCAACCACGCGACTTGTGTGCCGATGAACAGCGCGATGCCGCTGATCAGCAGGACCGCCAGTGTCACGGTCAGGATGACGGCACCGACGCGCCCCAGTCTCAGCTTGCGGAGAAATTCGGCCACCGGAGCGAGCGCGAATGCCAGCAGGACCGAGAGCGCCAGCGGCACAAGCAACGGCCGGCCGAAATAGGCGGTCGCCACCAGTACGGCCGCCACGACGGCCGCGTTGGCTGCTTCCTGCAAGCCGTTGGCCAGGGGCGCAGGCTTGGACGTCTCGGGCAAGCCGTGAACCGGGGCGGTCATGCGGAGGTCCTTGGGCCGTCGGGCAAAGTGTCGCCAAATTGCGAAATTATGCAAATGGCTCGGTTATTCTTGTTCTTGGCAGGCCGAGCGTTTATGTCTGCCGGACCCCTCCGGACTTCGCCATGCCCTTCCTCCGCTTCATTCCCGAAACCACAAACGTCGATTTCGTCGGCTGGCGCTACTACGCATTTGCGATGGACGGGCTTTTGATGCTCGTGGCGCTGATTTCGATCGTGCTGCAAGGATTCAATCTGGGCATCGACTTCACAGGCGGCGTTCTGATGGAAGTCAAGGCGGCTCAGGTCATCGACATCGCCAAGATGCGCACAGATATCGATACGCTTGGCTTCAAGGAAGTGCACATCCAGTATTTCGGCGGCGGCGAGTGCGACGCGCCTGCGAATTCCTGCGTCCTTATTCGTGTCCAGCCGAATGCGTCGCAAGTGGGAGAAACGGTCGCGAACACGATCAAGACGAAGCTTGGCACGAGTTACACGTTTCGCCGCAACGAGGTTGTCGGCCCGCAGGTCAGTCACGAACTCTTCAACGATGGCGTTCTTGCAACAGTGCTCGCCATCATTTTCATCTCGATCTACGTCGCATTCCGGTTCGAATGGCAGTATGGCATCGGTGCGTTGATCGCGACGGGCCACGATGTCTTCGTGACCGCCGGCCTGTTTTCCGTTCTTCACATGGATTTCACCCTCAACTCGGTTGCGGCCTTGCTGCTGCTGGCGGGCTATTCGATCAACGACACGGTCGTCGTGTTCGACCGTATCCGGGAGAATCGCCGCAAGTTCAAACGTATGCCCCTTGCCGAGTTGATCAATCTTTCGACGAATCAGATCGCCACCCGCACGACGCTCGTTTCCGCGGCGACAGCCCTGACCATGATTCCGCTCCTGCTCTATGGCGGACCGGAATTGTTCGGCTTCAGTGCGGCGATCCTGTTCGGCATCCTGGTCGGAACATTTTCGTCGACCTATGTCGCCGCCGCGCTGCTGCTTTACCTGCCCGCGCCGGCTGGCAGCGTCGAATCGAACCCCGCGGAATCCAACGCCTAGAACGCTAGAGCGGGAACCAGTCGCGACGATCGGAATAGACCTGATAGTGCGCATTCACGCCGGCGCGCCAACCCAGACCCGTCCGCATCGGTGCGAGGGTCACGCCACCCGAGCGCAGGTAGTTCACGCCGAGGCCGGCGATGAAATAGAAGCTGCCTTCCACGCCGGGAAAACGTTGGAACAGGCGGCGCTTCTCCTGAAGATTGTAGACCAGCGTGAAAACCTTCGAACCGTTGCCGCCGACGTCGAAGCCGATCGACGGCCCGCGCCAGTAAACTTTCTCAGGATCGAAATTCTTGCGGATGAGCCAACCTGAGCCGTAGCGCAACCCGACGATGACCGCGCCCGATCCTTCTTCGCCCTTGATATAGGCATCGGGCTGTCCAAGATCCTCGAAAACGCGCTGTACTGCTTTCGCCATGACCTCTGTTGAAATGCCGAAGAAGTCGGAGCCGGCCTTGACGATTTCGTTCGGCGAAAAAGTGTCGTCGCTGGCGCTGTTGTCCGCCGCCGTCGAAGTGGCGCTGAGCGTTAGAGCCGCAAAGATGGCGAACACGGCGCCTGCGATCCGCAAAGGTGTCATCGGTTGTTCTCCAGTCGAATCAGTCGAGCCCCGCGAGGCGATACTTGCCCAAAATGCTTGCGCCCGACAAATCGCGCTAGGACGCTTTCGCCGCCGTTCAAGGCCTTTTGATGGCGCATGGCATGCTTATCTATTTGCGCGTTAGTCTGGCCGCAAAGCTCAATCAGGAGAGGAATGCTCAATGGATGGCGCCACGATCTTCGTTCTGGCGGTTCTATTTCTAGCCCTCATGACGATATTTTCGGGGGTCAAAAGCGTCCCGCAGGGGCGCGAGTGGACCATCGAACGGTTTGGACGCTTCACACGCGTGCTCAAGCCGGGGCTTAACCTGATCGTGCCATACGTCGACCGGGTCGGGCGCAAGCTATCGATGATGGAGGAAGTGCTCCAGATCCCTAGCCAAGTTGTGATCACGCGCGACAACGCGACAGTCACCTCCGATGCGATCGCCTTTTATCAAGTCGTCGATGCCGCCAAGGCGGCGTACGAGGTCGCCAACCTGCAAGCCGGCATCACGAACCTCTGCCTCACCAACGCACGTACCGTAATCGGCGCCATGGATCTCGACGAAGTGCTCTCCAAGCGCGATGAAATCAACCAGAGACTTCTCAGCGTCGTCGATCAGGCGACGAGCCCCTGGGGCGTCAAGGTCACGCGCATCGAGATCAAGGATCTGTCGCCGCCCAACGACATCACCGAGGCGATGGCGCGCCAGATGAAGGCGGAGCGCTTTCGTCGCGCCGAGGTCACGCAGGCGGATGGCGAAAAACAAGGTGCCATCCTGCGCGCCGAAGGCGCCAAGCAGTCGGCGATCCTGCAAGCCGAAGGCCGCAAGGAGGCGGCCTTTCGCGATGCCGAGGCGCGCGAACGCCTGGCACAGGCCGAAGCGAAAGCGACACAAATGGTTTCGGACTCGATCGAGGCAGGCAACGTCAACGCGCTCAACTACTTCCTGGGTCAAAAGTACGTCGATGCATTCGCCCAACTCGCCAACGCGCCCAATCAGAAATTCGTGGTTGTGCCCATGGAGTCCGCCGGACTGCTCGGCTCGATTGCTGGCATCGCAGAGATGACGCGCGAAGCGATCGCGAGCCAGGTCGGGACGGTCCCCCACGTAGCGCGCCCGGCAACCGGCTCTGTGCCAAACACCCCTCCGCCGGGCCGTCCGGCAGGAACCTGAGGAGGCGCCCATGTCGTCGATCACGCTCTTCCTGAACAGTCAGCCGGCCTGGCATTGGTGGGCGCTGGGCGCCATTCTTCTGGGCATCGAGATCGCCAGCACGACGCAGTATCTGCTTTGGCCCGGTCTCGCCGCACTCGTCGTCGGTGCTCTCAAATTTGTCGATCCTTCCTTGGATGGACGGCTCGCCGTATTCCTGTTCGCAATCGTTTCGGTTGTGGCGACGGCGCTGTGGAAACGCTCGGCCTGGGGACGGTCGGAACGGACGACCCATGCGACGCTCAACGAGCGCAGTGCGCTCTATGTGGGTCGCACGGTGAGGGCGGCTGAAAACTTCGTCAACGGCAGAGGGGCGGTTCTGATCGACGACACCCGTTGGAACGCCACAGCGACCGACGGATCCACACCGCAAAAGGGTGATATGCTGCGCGTCCTGGCTGCCGACGGAGCCGACTTGAAGGTTCAAACTCAGGCATGACCGGAGTGCTCGGCCATGATTGACAAGCGGCCTTGGCCTCGACTTTCGGCCGCCGGGTGGTTCGCGCTCTGCGCTCTCGTCGGGTTCCTGGTATTTGCCGTCTGGTACGGAGTCGCCGGTTGGCGCGCCCTCGGTGAAGTCGAGATCAGCGCCTTTGGCTGGTTCGCCTTGATCGCCGGATCGCTCATCACGATCGCGGTCGGCGCCGGTCTGATGGCGCTCGTCTTCTATTCCAGCCGTCACGATTTGGATCGCTAGCCACCGCGCGCGACAAAGAACGGATTGGCGAACTCGTCTTCAGTCTTGCCGTACAGGAATGGACTACCGTTCAGCTGTTTGACGCTGCCGCCTGCGGCCAACAGCACGGCATGTCCCGCTGCCGTGTCCCACTCCATGGTCCGGCCATGACGCGGATAGATGTCCGCTTCGCCTGCGGCCACGAGGCAGAATTTCAGCGACGAACCGGCGGACACGAAATCCTTTACGGGATAGTGGGCGAGATATTCGTCCGTCTTCTTGTCGCGATGCGAGCGGCTTGCGACCGCGATCAAGCCGTCTGCTGGCGGTTTGCGCACGGAGATGGGATTGAGGCGCGAGAAGTCCGGCGACTGGTCCGCCGCCGCATGCATTTCAAACGCGCCGCCGGGCGTTTCGCCGGCGAACAGGCGCTGCTTGGCGGGAGCATAGACGACGCCTCGTACCGCGATCCCGCGCTCGATCTCGGCGATGTTGACCGTGAATTCGCCATTGCGATTGATGAACTCCTTGGTGCCGTCGAGCGGATCGACGAGAAAGAAATGTGCGCTTACGTCCGGGATACGCCCGGCGGCAACTTCTTCCTCTGCAACGATGGCGAGGCCCGGGTATTGCCCCCTGAGCTCTGCCAGAATGAAGGCTTCGGCTTCCTCATCAGCGTCTGTGACGGGCGAGTGATCGGCTTTTTGGCGGGCCTCAGTTCCATCGTCGTAGTGCCGCATGACGATGACGCCGGCGTGGAAGGCGACCTGGGCAAGCCGGCGAAGCTCCGGCGAAGGCGTTACGACCATACGAGTTCCCTTTGGGCGCAAATGTTCAACTTGGAGCCAAGGCTCACGATATAGAGCCTTTTCCACTCTTTTGATGCTCCGTCAACGAGCCCGGCGCTTAAGCAATTCGTAACGCCACGATGTTTCTATCGACCGCCGTCTCATCGAGGCGTTCAGGCCGCGGCTTGGCTCACGGCTTTTCAGGAGCGAACGGAAATGTTTTCTCGCGTAATGCGTTTCTTGGCGGATGAGGAAGGTCTTGTGACCCTGGAATGGGTAGCGTTGGCTTCCGGTGTGATCATTCTGGCGGTGGGGGCGGCAAGCGTCGTTCGGACCAACGCGAACACCGCAGCCAGCACCATCGGCTCGAAAATCGTCAGCACGGTCAACTCAAACTCTTGAATCCGCAGAAAGTGGCGCCCGTTTTTCGGAGGGTCACTTTCTCGCAATGAGACAGTGAACGATCAATTTACCACTCTAACTCGACTAAATATTTAATCCCCCTTCATCCCTTCATTTTAGTGTCGGAACAGACCGAACGCGGCAGGTGCCGGGTCGGCGAGACGAGGAGATTTCAATGCAGCTATTTTCGAGATTCATGCATGACGAGTCCGGCGCAACGGCCATTGAGTATGGTCTTATCGCCGCGCTCATCGCTGTTGTCATCATCGGCGCAGTCACGGCGGTCGGTACGAAACTGTCGACCACATTCACGACGGTGTCGACGAACCTTCTTTAATTGACATCCTTAGACGATCAATTCTGGACGGAGGCTCCCAATCTCATGATTGGGAGCCTCTGCGTTTCTGGGCCACATTGCGGCATGTTTTGAATTCGGGTCGAGCTAAAGCATAATTCGGGGGTCACTTCCTCCGGGGATTGTTTCGTTCATGGATGACATCGAATTCTCGGCGTTTCTGGTCAGCCGTGTTTGTCATGACCTTGTTGGGCCCCTCGGCGCCGTCGTCAACGGCCTGGAAGTCATGGAAGATGAGCGCGACGCGGCGATGCGCGCCGACGCCTTGAAGATCGTATCCTCCAGCGCCCTGCAAGCCCTGGCACGGCTGCAATTCATGCGCATTGCCTTTGGCGCGGCGGGGTCGGCGGGCGCTGAACTCGACATCGGCGAAGTCGGGCGGCTGGTCGGCGGACTTCTCGAAGGCGGCAAAGTTCAATTGGACTGGCAATCGCCTCGCGTGAACTGGCCGAAGGACTGGGCCAAACTGCTGATGAACGCAACGCTTCTGTGCGCCGACTGTCTGCCGCGCGGTGGTCATCTCAAGGTCACGACCAGTACCGATCCGATGACCCCGGCGTTCAAGGTCACCGCCACCAATCCGCATGCGCGCGCGCTCGACGAAGTACAGAAGGCAGTTCGCGGTGAGACCGGGGATGGTCAACTCGACGCACGCTGCATTCAGCCCTATCTGACGCAAAGACTCTCGCGAAGCCTCAACGCCGGGCTCACACTGACCGTCGCAGAAGGCGTCGTCGAACTCGCGGCCGGCTAGGTTCTAAACGCAGCGTTTACTTTCGCGGGGCTAGGCTTTGACCAAGCCGCATCCGGGTCAGCGAGCCATGAAACATTGCCTTGTCGTCAACGACAGCCGTCCGATTCGCAAGGTCGCCTGCCGCATCCTGCAAGACCTCCAGTTCAAAACCGACGAAGCTGAGGATGGAGCTTCCGCGCTGGCCCACTGTCGAAGCCAGATGCCCGAATTGATCCTCCTTGACCTGAATATGAACATGAACAGCATCGAGTTCCTCAAGACCTTGCGTCGTGAGCACGGCGGCAGTCGCCCGGTCGTCGTCTTCTGTACGACCGAAAACGACGTTGCACGCATCTCCGAGGCGCTCAACGCCGGCGCGAACGAATACGTCATGAAGCCGTTCGACCGCAGCATCATCGCGGCCAAATTGGCCGAAGTCGGACTGGCGTAAGAAGCCAAGATGAAGCCGGATGACTTTTCCTATTTGGCACAGCTCGTGCGCCGACGCTCCGGCCTCTTGCTACCGACTCACAAGGCGCCGCTGATCGAAGGCCGCCTTGCGTCCGTCATGCGCCGCTTCGGCTTTCGCTCGGTTCCTGCGCTCATCAACGAGCTTCGGCACGGACACGATGCGCTGGCGCGCGCGGTCTCGGAAGCGATGACGACAAACGAATCGTCTTTCTTTCGCGACAAGGCCGCGTTCGACAAGTTTCGAGACGTGATCTTGCCGCCCCTGATCTCCGCGCGGGCGTCGAGTAAACGCCTGCGCATCTGGAGCGCGGCCTGCGCCGCCGGTCAGGAAGCCTATTCCATTGCGATGATCCTCAGCGACTTGAAGCTTCAGGCCAAGGGTTGGTCGATCGACTTTTTCGCCACGGATCTCAGTCCGGAAATGATCGCGCGTGCCGAACTCGGCGTCTATTCCCACTATGAAGTGCAACGAGGGCTGGCGACCCGAAGGCTGGTCGCGCATTTCACGCAAGAAGGCGCCAGCTGGCGCATCCACGAAAATCTTCGCCGGATGGTGACGTTCCGCCAGTTCAACTTGCTGGACTCCTACGGCTGGCTGGACGATCTCGACATCGTCTTTTGCCGAAATGTGCTTCTCTATTTCGACCACAAGACGAAGACGTCCGTCCTCGAGCGCATCGCCGAAGTTCTGATGCCCGACGGCGCGCTGCTGCTGGGACACACAGAAACACCTGACATTTTGCCAAAGACCTTCGTATCGCTGGCACACGCACCGGACTTCTACGCGCGCGCTCGCCACCAGGTTCCAAAGCTTGCCGTGGTTGGCTGAACAAAACGCTCAAATCGCCTTGGTCAGAAGCTGACTGCCGCGATCGCTCCAACCGAGGCGGCGATACCAATGCTCCGCCCGATTTTGGGGCATGACCTCTAGGTGGATGGCCTTGCAACCGGCTTCACGGGCCCTCTTTTCAAGCTCGTTGATAAACAGGCCGCCGAATCCAAGACCTCTGGACCTGGGGTCGACATAGATGTCTTCGAGAAACGTCTCGCGACCGCCATGCTCGATCCCGTAACCGAAGCTCAAAACGCCATAGCCGCTCACGGTGCCGTCAACTTCGAGAAGAAGAACCAAGCCGTCAGTGAAGCCGCCTTCCAGCATCAACACTAGGGCGCGCACGCCAACATCCGAAAGCGGATGCCCATCCTCGGCATGAAACGCCAGTGCCAGTCGCGTCACGGTATCGGCATCCAAAGCGATCGCGCGCCGAATGCGTATGCCATGGCCGTGCGAGACAGCGACAAAATCGTCGGCGCGGCTGGCATGGGCTGAGCCGGTCGCGTGACAAACCGCTTCGATGCGATGACCGTCCGGGTCTAACACGAAGGCTGCAAAATAATCCGGATGATACACCGGGCGGATACCCGGTTCTCCATCGCAAGTTCCACCGCACCTCGTCGCGACGTTGTGGAAGGCGATCACCGATTGTCGATCCGCAGCCCTGAAGCACAGATGCATGCCGCTTGCGGGCCGAACGACCGCCTCGCGGGTGATGGTGAATTCGACACCCAATGGGGCAGAACCGACGCCATAGTCCGAGCCCCGCTCGTCAAAGTCAGCCAGACGCACAATGCCCAACGGCGCCAGTGCGGCATCATAGAAGCGGCGGCTGCGTTCGAGGCTACTTACTCCCAATGAAACATGATCGAGCATCGGCAACTCTCAAGCGGCCGCCATAGCTGGCGCGCGCTTCTCGGATGCAGCCATGAACGCTTCGCCAGCCGTCCACAGCGCCGCGCCGAGAAGGGTGAGGTCCTTCAGCAAAAAGCCCGCATCCGACGATTGCGCGTCAAGCCCCGGGGTCGTGAAGAGAAAGCTCAGCGTATTTGCAAGTGCGAACGCCATGCCAAGGCTGCCAAGCGCCGACAGGAACGCATTCAGCGGCCGAATGGCGACCAGTACGCCGAGCGCGATTTCGATGACGCCGATGAAGTCCGAACCCATTTGCCGGTCGAAGATGTGATAAACCCAGAAGAGGCCGATGCTGTGGGCCATCATAGGCTCGATTCCAGCCGCCTCCTGCGGCGTGAATTTGTAGAAGCCGAAGACAACGAAGAAAAAGACGAGGCTGTAACGCAGGACGAATGCGCCTGCCTTTTGCAGACGCCGAGCTTGTTCTACCGAACCCAATGTCATGGCGAGTCCATTTATGTGTGTGTTGCACATACTGACCTACTGGGCTAAGGTGCTTCCTGTCAAGCAGGGAGCCACGATGTCGACGCTCAGAACTGCCAACCTTCTCGGCGCTCTGGCAGAGGAAGTTTCCGATCGTCTGAACCGATTGAATAAAATCCATCCTAATCAGACGGACTCGAGTTCTGCCGCCTTGAACGTCATCGCGCTCTACGAAGGTTGCTCGAACAACGAGCTCAGCCGTGCGTTGCAGCTGTCGCATCCCGCCACGGTACGCCTGATCGACAAGCTCGAGATCGAAGGCGCGGTGGAGCGGCGGGAAACGAAGGACAAGAGGGCCGTCGCGCTTCACTTGACCCGAAAGGGTCGCGGGCGGGCAAAGGAGATTCTCGTGTCCCGTTGCGCCGCTTTGCGCGACATTGTCGCTCAACTTTCCAGGCGAGATCAGGAACAGTTGAGCACGCTACTCGAAAAACTGCTGCGCCCGCTCGTCAAGACGGAACAGGACGGCGATCATATCTGCCGGCTGTGCGATACCGTCGCGTGTCCACCGGACAGTTGCCCGGTTCACCAAGCTGCACTTGCCGTGGCAGCGCGGTAGCGCTCAACCTTACCAGGTATCGACGAAGCTCCTGCGTCTCGTGGCCGGGTCAGGTGGCGGGACGGAGCGAAACCCGCGCAGGATCCAGCGGCGCGTGTCGGCTGGATCGATCACGTCGTCAATTTCCAGATGGGCAGCCATGTTGATCGCTTTGCCGCGGGCATAGGACTGCGCGACCATCTGTTTGAACATTTCCTCCTTGGCTTCCGGTGTCGGCTGCGCGTCGAGTTCCTTGCGATAACCGAGCCGGACCGCGCCTTCGAGGCCCATGCCGCCGAATTCGCCCGTGGGCCAGGAGACGATGAAGAAGGGCGCATGAAAACTGCCGCCCGCCATCGCCTGTGCGCCGAGCCCATAACCCTTGCGCAAGACGACGGTGAAAATCGGTACGCTCAACGCCCCGCCAATGATGAACATGCGGCTGACGCGGCGGACCAGCGAGGCCTTCTCTGCTTCCGGTCCGACCATGAAGCCGGGCGTATCGCAAAGCGAGATGATCGGCAGTCCGAACACGTCGCAAAGCTGCATGAAGCGCGCCGCCTTGTCGGCACAAGGTCCGTCGATTGCGCCCGCGAGATGCATCGGATTGTTGCCGATCAAGCCGAAGGGTTCGCCTTCGATCCGGATGAAGGCCGTGAGCATGCCAGGGCCGAATTCCGGCCTCAGTTCGAGCACAGAGCCCTTGTCCGCCAGCGTCTCGATCACCTTGCGGCTCTCATAGACGCGCAGGCGGTTATCCGGGATCAGATGGCGCAGCTCCTTCTGGTTTGCCGCTTCCCACGTCTTGAGCGGACCTTGGAAATAGCCGAGATACTTCTTGGCAACATCGACAGCTTCGATTTCGTCGGCCACGGCCACGTCGATCACGCCGTTCGGCACCTGGACGGACATCGGGCCGACGTCTTCGGGCTTGTAGACGCCAAGGCCGCCGCCTTCGATCATTGCGGGTCCGCCCATGCCGATGTTCGAGTTGGCCGCGGCGATGATCACGTCGCTGCAGCCGAGCAGGGCGGCATTGCCGGCAAAGCAGCGGCCGGAATTGATTCCGACGCGCGGGATGAGTCCCGACAGCTTTGCGTATTGCCGAAACGTCGGCACATCGAGACCGGCAACGCCCGGAATATCGGTATCTCCCGGCCGGCCCCCGCCGCCTTCGGCGAAACAGACGATCGGCAGCTTCCACTCCTCGGCGACTTTCAGCAGGCGGTCTTTCTTCTGATGATTCATGCCGCCTTGCGTGCCGGCCAGCACGGTGTAGTCGTAGGCCATTACCGCGCAGCGCGACTTGTGTTCACCGAACTCGGACGCGTTCACCGTTCCGATGCCGGTGATGATTCCGTCTCCGGGTGTGTTCTTGATGAGATCCTCGAGCGTGCGCCGCCGTCTCTGTGCCGCGAATGCCATCGCGCCATATTCGATAAAGCTTCCCGGATCGCAGAGTTGCTCGACATTTTCCCGCGCAGTGCGCTGGTTGGTTTTGCGCCGTCGCGCTACGGCTTCCGGGCGGTTGGCATCGAGGCTGTAGGCATGGCGCGTGACGGATTCGGCCAGGTCGGGCCGGATGAAATCCGGATCGCGCGTCGCTTGCGCAGCCGCACCGGCGACCGTCACATCTTCGCGCGAGAGAAAGAGCAACGGTTCGCCTTCCGCCAGAACGACGCCTGGCGCACCGGCGATCGAGTGTACGCGTCCCGAGACCGAAGCGGCGACGAGATGCTCCATCTTCATCGCCTCCAGGACGCCGACCGACGCTCCGACAGCGACGACATCGCCGACCTTGACGTCGATGCTCACGATCTTACCTTGCATCGGTGCGGCAATGGCGACCGTTCCGGCAGGCGCTGCCGCGAAGTTCACAGCCGGCGTCACGCCGGCCGACTCGGCCGGAATGTGGGTCGGCCGCCAGTTCGCCGCTTTTGCGACAAGCTCGGCCGTGTGATCTTCGACGTATTGCGTGCTCGTCGCGCCGCGCAGCACCGCCTCGTCGCTGATCAGTGCGTGCAGGAAGGCGATGTTCGTCTGGACGCCGTCGATGACGAATTCCGACAGAGCGCGCCTGGCGCGTGCCATCGTCGATACGAAATCGGGACCATGCACGATCAGCTTCGCGAGCAACGGATCGAAGCCCGGATTGGTCGTGTAGCCTTCATAGCCGAACGTATCCACTCGCACGCCCGGACCCGCCGGCGGCGCGAAGCGCCGGAGCGTTCCGCCGGAGGGCTTGATGCTTCCGTCTGCGGCGATCTTTTCCATGTTCACGCGCAATTGCACCGCGAAGCCGCGCGGCTCGGGGATTTCGTCCTGCTTCAGACCGAGCTTCTTCAGCGTCGTGCCGCGCAAGAGTTCGAGTTGCAGGGCAATGAGGTCGATACCGGTTACTTCCTCGGTCACAGTATGTTCGACTTGAAGCCGCGGATTGGCTTCGATGAACGCGAACGCCGGCGCGTGACGGGTCGGCTTGGGATCGACGAGAAACTCGAACGTCGCAAGTCCGCACAACGACACGTCGTCTGCCAGCCACACCGCCGCATCGCACAATTGTCGGCGCAGATCGGCATTCAGACTTGGTGACGGCGCATATTCGACGATCTTCTGATGGCGACGCTGCAAGGTGCAGTCGCGCTCCCAGATGTGGATCGCCGACTTGCCGTCGCCGGCCACCTGCACTTCGACATGGCGCGCATTCGCCATGAACGCTTCGGCATAGACCGCATCGTTGCCGAACGCCGATCCCGCTTCCGACCGGCACCGATTGTACGCACTCTCCAACTCGTCGGCCGACGACACGACGCGCATCCCTCGGCCGCCGCCGCCGGCGATCGCCTTGATGACGATCGGGCGCTTCTGCGCCGCGAAGAAGCTGCGCGCCTCCGCAAGGCTGATTGCTCCGGCGGTTCCCGCCAGGACCGGAACGCCGAAACGCTCGGCCAGCGCCCGCGCCCGCGCCTTGTCGCCGAAGACCGAGAGGACATTGGGGCTCGGCCCGATGAACGTCAGCCCCGCCTTCTCGCAAGCGCGCGCAAAATCCGCGTTCTCGCTCAGGAAGCCGTAGCCCGGATGGATCGCATCGCAGCCAGCCTCTTTGGCGCAAGCGATGATGCGCGCCATATCCAGGTAAGCGGCGACGCCGGATGCGCCGAGCGCCTGGGCGCTGTCCGCCGTCTTGACGTGCAGCGAGCTCGCGTCGTCGTCAGAGTAAACGGCGACGCTTCGGATGCCGAGATCCGACGCCGTGCGGGCAATGCGGATGGCAATCTCGCCACGGTTGGCGATCAGGATGCTTTTGAACGTCATGTCAGAGTCCGGAGATAGCGATCCTCGGACTCTGCCATGTCTTCGGCGCCACTAGAAGGCGGCGCGAACGCCGCCGAAGACGCCGATGCCGCGCACTCCGAAGCCCTTGATCTGCTCGGTCCGGTCGTTGAAGAGGTTGTCGATGCGTCCGAAGAGCTGCCAATTCTGCGTCAGATTATAGGACCCGAAGAGGTTCACGGTCGTGTTGCTCGTCAAAGGCGTGAAGTTGCCCGTGTCGTCGAAGCGTTTGCCCTGATAGGTAAGGCTTCCGCCAAGCGTTGCTCCTGGCAGCAGCATCCAGGTGACCACCGCGCTTGCCAGGTTATGCGGCCGGCGCGCCAGGTCCTTCCGGGTCAATTCATTGGTCGCCGACATATTGGTCCAACTCAACGTTGCGGTCAGGGTATCGTCCAGTTTCGCGTCGAGACCGACCTCCACGCCGCGGGCACGCGTCTTGTCCAGGTTGATGAAATATCCGAACGAGGCCAGGCGGAACGGGCAGCCCGGCGCGTCGCTTGGCGAGAAGCAATTCTGAAAATCGATCTGGTCGGTGGTGTTCCGTTCGAAATAAGTGACGGATCCGCGCAGGGCGCCGTCGAGCAGGCTCTTGTCGAAGCCTGCTTCCCAACCCGTCGCGGTTTCCGGCTTGAGCTTCGCAATGGGATTCGAGTTCGCCGAGAAGAGTTGAAAAAGGCTCGGCGCCTTGAAGCCGTTTCCGACATTGGCCCGCAACGTCGCGTCCCATGCGGGAATTTGCCAGGCGGCGTTCAGTTTGAAGGACGTGTGGGTGCCGAACTCCTGGTCGTCGTCGAGCCGAACGCCGCCGACCAGCGTCAGGTCTTCCAAGACCGTCGCCTGGAATTGCGCATAGTAACCGCTCAACCGATCGCGTCCGGTCGTCGTCTGCGGCGGCGAGAAGGAACTGAAACTGTCGCCGCGGAACGAACTTTCCTGCGTCTCCGCACCGAAGGTGAGTTGGGTCTTCGGGTCGAAGTCCACAATGCCCTGATATTCGACGCGCACCGCATTTCCGAAGTCGTCGAAATTGAGGTGAATCGTATCGAATGCCGAGTCGAAGAATTGCCGCGCGCTCGACGTTGCGATCACGGCGATGCGGTTGCGAAACATTCCGCCGAAGAAATCGGCGTTCAACCCGAGATAGCCGGCTTTCAATTCGTTCGTGTTGCTGGCGCCCGAGTCCGCCACCAAAAACGCTGGCGGCGGACCGAAATTGTCGTCGAAGCGGTCATGGCCGTTGGTGTAGTAGCCGCGCGCGTCGAGACTGAGCGTATCGGTGATGTGTACCCGGACGTTCAAACTTGCTCCAAAGTTGCGATAGCCGTCGGCTTCGCGATTTCCGTTGCGGCGGTCGGCGGCCGAGACCCCCGTCGTCGTGAAATAGTTTACTCCTGCGCCATATTCGAAAGCGCCATCCGTTCCGTTTGCCGCCACATTGGCGTGAAACGTGCCGAATGAGCCGCCTTCAGCCGTGGCGTCCAACGCCCATGGCGTCTCGCCGCCACGCCGCGTGACGATATTGATCACGCCGCCGATGGCGTCGCTTCCGTAGAGCGTCGATTGCGGTCCGCGCAGGATTTCGACCCGGCTGACGTTGTTGGCGAGAATGTCGCCGAAGATGGTGCCCTCGGACACGTCGCTCGGATCGTTGAAGCGAATTCCGTCCACCAGCGTGACGGTCTGACCCTGTTCGGCGCCACGGATGCTCACCGTCGTCACCTGACCAACTCCACCGTTCCGGTTGATGACGACCGACGGCACCTGTTTCAGAATGTCGGACAGCACGACAGTCTGCTGCGTCTTCAAATCATCAGCAGTGATGAGCGTGATCGACGCGCCCGTCTTCTCCAAGGGCTGCTCGGTGCGCGTGGCACTGATCACCACCGTCTCGATCGTATCGGCTGAGGCGGAATGGACGACAAACAGCGCCGACAGCGCTATTCCTATCAAAAATTTTTGCATGACCTTCTCCTGGTTGAATCCAGAAGCCGGCACGCGGCGAGACGGCGTGAGCTTGAAGAAAGACGTTGCAGACATCCGGTCCCCGCGGCGACGACTCCACTTGTCGCCGCGACGGTTTCCCCCGCAGTCCCCGTCGCACCCCGAACGGAAACAGGACGACAGCGCGAGGTAGGTATCCTGGCTCCCGGTTCATCGCTCCCCGTCCGCCTTCCCAAGGCTTCTTGCCTCAGTGGCCGTTGGACGGATCGCTCGCCGGTTACAGTTGCGGGGGCAGCCGCGGTGTTACACCGCGTTCCCTAAACCAAGCGCGTGGGTGGAACCTAAGGTGGTTCGGCGCTTGGCGTCAAACCCTTGTCTTGCATATCTCGTAAAAGGCACGACCGGCGCTATGATTTCCACGTCCATGACAAACGCCTGCCGCCTCTTTTTCCTGCTCGCCATGTTGTGCGTCGTGCTTTCCGCTCCGGCAGCGGCGGATCCGGCGCGCTACGCGAGCATTCGACGCGACGAGGCCTTTTTGCGCGAAGGTCCGTCTTATGCACACAAGGTCCTGTGGGTTTACCACCGCAAGAACTTTCCCGTGATGATCATCGGCAGCTTCGATGCCTGGCGGCGGGTGAAGGACGTCGACGGCACCGTCGGGTGGATGCATCACACGCAGCTTTCCGACGCGCGCACGGTCGTTTTCATCGGTTTCACGAAGTCGCAACTGCGCGAAGATGCGAAGCCCACCTCCGGCATCGTCGCCTACGCCGAGCCCGGCGTTGTGGCAAAGCTTAAGGCATGCAAGCTTGCGGAATGCGAGGTCGAAACGTCCGGCGTCGATGGCTGGGTAAGCAAGAAAAACATCTGGGGAGTCGAGTTTAGTGAAGTCTTCTAATGATGTTTCACCTGCGCAAGCCGCCGGTCTAAACGGCCTCGACGCGGCGGCCGGAGCCGAACCCAGCGGCAGCCCGAGCTCCATGGCAGGCGTCGAAGCCACCGGACTGGCCGCCTGGCTTCATCGTCCGGCCGGCATGTCGGCCACCGGCGGTCCAATCGCGAGCCGCCTCGGGCAGATTTCCTGGGCGATGTTCGAATGGGCGCGCATTCCCTATGTGCTCCTGGTCACGATCTATCTGTTCGCGCCGTATTTCACGACGACGGTGGTGGGCGACCCGGTCAAGGGTCAGCAATTGTGGGCGGCATTCTCAAGCTACGGCGGATTCGCCACGGCGGTCTGCGCGCCATTCCTGGGCGCGGTCGCCGATGTCGGCGGCAGGCGCAAGCCCTGGATTGCCGTCTATACGCTCATCATGGCGGTCTCGATGATCCTGATGTGGCGCGCGCAGCCGCACTCGTCGTGGAACGGCATACTCGTCGTCGGATTCCTCGTCGCGCTGACGAATTTCTCGTTCGAATTCTCGACCGTCTTTCACAGCGCCATGTTGCCGACGATCGCGCCGCCTCAACGCGTCGGTCCGCTCTCCGGCCTCGGCCTGTCACTCGGCAATCTCGCCGGCATCCTGATGCTGGCGGCGATGATGTATTTCTTCTCGCTTCCCGGAAAAGTGGATTGGAGTTTCGTACCCGCTCATCCCTGGTTCGGCGTCGACCAGGCCGCCCATGATCCTGAACGCTTGTCCGGACCCATTTCGGGCGTCTGGCTCCTGATCTTCGCCATACCTCTCTTCCTCTTCACGCCTGACAAGCCGAGCGTGGGTCTCGGCATCGGGCACGCCATCGTCAGCGGCGCCAAGTCGGTTTGGCGCACGATCTTGAGTCTGCGCCACTACCGCAACGTCGGCCACTATCTGGGCGCGCGCATGTTGTTCAACGACGGGATGACGGCCGTCCTCACCTTCGGCGGCATCTATGCCGCAGGCACGTTCCACTGGGACGCGCTCACCATGACGATGTACGGCCTCGAGCTCAGCGTGTTCGCGGTCGTCGGCGGCTTCTTCGCCGGCTGGCTCGACAACACGCTCGGGTCGAAGAAGGCTTTGTTCGTCAGCATCGGCGGCACGCTCATCTTCTTCTCGCTCAGCCTGACCTTTGCGCCCGACCGGATCTTCTGGGTCATCCCGTATGACACCACCCAGCCGCCGATCAACGCGCTGCCTTTCTTCAATACCTGGCCACAAGTGATCTTCCTGATGATCGTCAACGGCGTCGCCGTCTTCATCACCGCCGGTTATGCCAATGCCCGCACCATGATGGCGAGACTGGCACCGCCGGAGAAAATGACCGAATTCTTCGGACTGATGTCGCTCTCCGGCACGTCGACGACGTTCCTCGCCAACGTCTCCGTGACGTTCATGACCGCCTATACGGCAAGCCAGCGCGGCGGCATGCTCGCCATTCCGTTCTTCCTGATCGCCGGATTGATCTGGCTCGCCTTCGTGGTCGAGAAACGCGCCGTCGCGGTCTAGAGTTATCCTTCGCGAAAAAAAGTTGCACTTCGGAAAAGACGGAATCCGAGCGTTCCTCCGAGTCCCGTTTTTCAAAATCCTCCGCCGCGTGCGCTTTCACGCACGCCAAAACGCGCCGAGACAGCGCTCTCATCTGCGCGCAATCGTGGGGATATAGTTCAACTGGTGATTTGACCGTGACGGTTCAATAGCGGGCTGGATTCTTACGAAATAAGTTTTGAAAAAGATTCGCGCCCGCCAAGTTATCCAACACCTGACGTGACTTTTTCCGCGTGATGGCTGAAAAAAATTTCTGAAAGTGTTGGATAAGTTTTTTTCGGATCTCGTCCTTAGACGAGCTCAGGAGGGCTCCCATGTCATGGCCCGCACTCCGGCGGGCCATGACAATTGGTTCAATGCCGGAATTGGCGCACGCCGCTGAACACCATCGCGATGCCGGCTTCGTCGGCGGCTGCGATCACGTCTTTGTCGTTGAGCGAGCCGCCGGGCTGGATCACCGCCGTCGCGCCGGCCTCTGCGACCGCAAGCAGGCCATCGGGAAACGGAAAGAACGCGTCGGACGCGGCGACCGAGCCGATGGTGAGGGGCTGGCTTCGTCCCGCCGCCTTCGCGGCATCCTGTGCCTTGAGAGCGGCGATGCGTGCGGAGTCGACGCGGCTCATCTGGCCGGCGCCGATGCCGACCGTCGCGCCATTCTTGGCATAGACGATGGTATTCGATTTCACATGCTTGCAGACTCGAAAGGCGAAGCGCAGATCGGTGAGCTGTTCGGCCGTCGGCTGCTTCTTGGTGACGACTTTCAGTTCGAGCTTGTCGGCGTTGGCGTCGTCGCGCGATTGGACGAGGAGGCCGCCGGCCACGGACTTGACCGTCCAGCCAGGCAGATAGGGATCGGGCAGGCCGCCCGTGATCAAAAGACGTGCATTTTTGCGCCGCGTGATTTCGGCCTTCGCCTCTTCGGTTGCTGCCGGCACGATGATCACGTCGGTGACGATCTTGGCGATTTCTTCCGCCGTCTCGCCGTCGAGCGTGCCGTTCAGCGCGATGATTCCGCCGAACCGGCTCACCGGATCACATTCGACGGCGCGGAGATAGGCATCTTTGAACGTCGTACCGACGGCGACGCCGCAAGGATTCGCATGCTTGATGATGGCGCAGGCGGGACCTTTGCGGGAATCGAACTCAGCCACCAGTTCGAACGCCGCGTCGGCGTCGAGGATGTTGATGTAGCTGAGCTCGCGGCCTTGCACCTGCTCGGCGGTGGCGACTCCGAAGCGCGTTTCGCCGCCGACGTAGAAAGAGGCCTGCTGGTGCGGATTTTCGCCGTAGCGCAGCGGCTGGCGCAGCGTTCCGGCGAAACTGCGGCGCCTTGGCGGCGCGCTGTCGCCATCCTTGGCGACTTCGTTCGCCAACCAGTTGGAGACGGCACTGTCATAAGCGGCGGTCCGGGCGAAGGCGGATTGCGCCAGCTTGCGGCGGAGCTTCGCCGACGTCGCGCCCTTGTTGGCATCCATCTCGGCCAGCACGGCGGCATAGTCGTCGCTGTCGACGATGACGGTCACCCAGTCATGGTTCTTCGCGGCGGAGCGCGTCATGGCCGGGCCGCCGATATCGATCTGCTCGATCGTCTCTTCGAAGCTCGCGCCTTTGGCGACAGTCGCCTCGAAGGGATAAAGATTGGAGACCAGAAGATCGATGCCCTCGATCCCGTGGGCCTTCATCGCTTCGGCATGCTCCTTCTTGGCGCGCAGCGCGAGCAGCCCGCCGTGCACCTTGGGATGCAGCGTCTTGACGCGCCCATCCATCATCTCCGGAAAACCCGTGAGCTCGGAGATGTCGGAAACCGCGAGACCGGCATCGCGCAACGCCTTGGCGGTGCCGCCGGTCGAGATCAGCGCTACGCCGTGGCGCGCGAGGCCCTTGGCGAAATCGACGAGTCCGGTCTTGTCGGAAACGGACAGCAACGCGCGGCGGATGGGGCGGAGCGTCATGCAGCGACTCTGGTTGAAGGAGTTACGGCCGGTCTTATCGCCGCCACCACCAAAAGAGAAGTGCCATGCTGACGCTGGTCCCCAGCGAATAGAGCAGCGGGATGTGGATATGCAGGTTTTGGCGGTTAATCGCGATGTCGAGCGGCATGGGGTCGGGGTTCATCATGTCGATGACCTGGCTCAGCACCAGGGCGCCGAGGAAGATCATGACCGCATAGATCAGCCAGGAGCGAATGGGCATCTTCAAGTCCCGCGGCCAACGACGCGTCGAATGGCGCCGGTCAGCGTTTTCAGGTCCGTCGCGTCTATGGTCAGCGCCGGCGTGAGGTAGACGATATTGCGGAACGGCCTCACCCAGACCCCCTCAGCGACCAATCGCCGCTTAAGATCGTTCAAATCGTCGATTCGGTCCAGTTCGACGACGCCGATGGCGCCCCTTACGCGCACGTCGCGCACACCTTTCAACGCAAGACAGGGGCCAAGGCCGAGCGCCATTGCGGCGGCGATGTCGGCTGCGGCCCTGAGCCGGTTCTCCCTCTCGAAGAGGTCGAGCGAGGCGTTGGCCGCGGCGCAGGCGAGGGCGTTGCCCATATAGGTCGGCCCGTGCATCAGCGCGTGCGCGGGATCGTCGGACCAGAAGGCATCGAACACCGGGCCTGTGGCGAGCGTGGCGGCGAGCGGTAGGGTGCCGCCGGTTAGGCCCTTGCCCAGCGTCATGATGTCGGGTGCCACGCCTGCCGCGTCGCTTGCGAACATCGCGCCGGTGCGGCCGAAGCCGGTGAAGATCTCGTCGAAGATGAGGAGCAGGCGATATTTGTCGGCGGCCTGGCGCAGACGACGAAGCACGCTCTCGTCGTGAAAGATCATGCCGCCCGCGCCCTGGACCAGGGGTTCGACCAGGATTCCGGCGAGTTCGTCCGCGTGCCGTTCGAGAAAGGCGTCGAACGCGGCAATGCTCTCCTCGTCGCGCGGCAGATCGACGATGTGGTGCTCGGGCAGAAGGCCCGAAAAGAGACTGTGCATGCCTTCATCGGGATCGCACACCGCCATCGTCGCGAGCGTGTCGCCGTGATAGCCGCCGCGAAAGGCGAGGAACTTCGTCCGTCCACGGATGTTCTGGTTCAACCAGTATTGTGTCGCCATTTTCATTGCGACTTCGACGGCGACGGAGCCGGAATCGGAAAAGAACACGCGTTCCATCGCGCCCGGCGCAATGGCGCAGAGCCGTCTTGCCAACGTCAGCGCCTGCTCGTGCACCAGACCACCCAACATGACGTGGGGGAGCTTGGCGGCCTGGGCGCGGATCGCGCCGACGATGTGTGGATGGTTGTAGCCGTGGCAGGCCGTCCACCAGCTCGCGATGCCGTCGACGAGTTCGCGGCCATCGCCGAGAACCATGCGCGAGCCGCGCGTCAGCTCGACGGCGAGCGGCGGCAGCGTCGTCTTCATCTGGGTGTAAGGCAGCCAGATATGCCGCAGACCCGTGTCGTACCAATCCCAATCGGGCAAGGCATTTACCTCGCTTGTGTCATGGTCAGGCTTGGCGAGCAGTTCAAATCGACAGCGCCGTGACGCCGAGCTTGGCGAGCAGGGTCTCGTCATGGTTGGCGTCGGGATTGGACGTGGTGAGCAGCTTGGTCGTGCCGAAGAAGATCGAGTTGGCGCCGGCAAGCAGGCACAGCGCCTGCGTCTCGTCGCTCATGTAGCTCCGCCCGGCCGCGAGGCGGACGAAGGACTTCGGCATGGTGATGCGGGCCACCGCGATCATGCGCACGAATTCGATCGGATCGAGCGGCTCGCTGTCGCCGAGCCGGGTGCCTTTGATCTTCATCAGGGCATTGATGGGAACGCTCTGCGGATGCTCGGGCAATGTCGCAAGCGCGTGGATCATGCCGATGCGATCGCTCTCGGCTTCGCCCATGCCGACGATGCCGCCGCAGCAGACGCTGATGCCGGCATGGCGCACATGCTCGAGCGTGTCGAGGCGGTCTTGAAACGTGCGCGTGGTGATAATCTCGCTGTAATACTCCGGCGACGTATCGATGTTGTGGTTGTAATAGTCGAGGCCCGAGCTTTTCAGGCGTTCGGCCTGCGGGCCGGTCAGCATGCCGAGCGTCACGCATGTCTCCATGCCGAGCGCCTTCACGCCTTCGACCATCGCGCAAACGGTTTCGAGATCCTTGTCCTTCGGCGAACGCCAGGCCGCGCCCATGCAGAAGCGCGTGGCGCCGAGATCCTTGGCGGCCTTGGCTTCCGCGACGACGGCCTCGACCTCCATCAGCTTGGTCGCCTTTAATCCGGTCGTGTGCGACATGCTCTGCGAACAGTAGCCGCAATCCTCCGGACAGCCGCCCGTCTTGATCGAGAGCAGCATCGACATCTGGACTTCGTTGGCCGAGAAGTGTCGACGATGAACGGTCTGCGCGCGATAGATCAGGTCGGCGAAGGGGAGTGCGAAGAGCGTGCCGATCTCCTCGCGGGTCCAGTCATGACGCACATCGTGGACATCGGAAATGGGCGCGTTCATCGGGCACCTGAATTTGTCGTAGGCCGGCTCTGCCATTATAGCGACCACCGGGAACGTGCAAGGCGCGCAGCGCGTTTCCGCTACGTTCATTTACAAAGACTGTCTGTGGTTCGCCTGTAACGAAGGAATTGGCATGAGCGCGTATTTTGTCACGGCAACGGGCACCGACATCGGCAAGACCTTCGTCACGGCCGGGCTCGTGCGGCATCTGCGTCAGACGACAAAAAAAGTGACGGCGCTGAAACCCATCGTCAGCGGCTTCGACATCGCCACCGCCGCCATCAGTGATCCGGCGGTGCTCCTGGACGCTTTGGAAGAGCCCATCAGCGTCGAAGCCTTGACGCGGATTTCGCCCTGGCAGTTCGCCGCGCCGCTGTCGCCGGACATGGCGGCGGCGCGCGAGGGACGCGAAATCGTCTTCAGCGAGCTCGTCGCCTTTTGCCGCGAGGCGATGGCGAAGAACGACGGCACGCTTTTCATCGAGGGCGTGGGCGGGATCATGGTGCCGCTCGATTCCGAGCACACTGTCCTCGATTGGGCAAAGGCGCTCGACCTGCCGCTGATCGTCGTTGCGGGTTCCTATCTCGGAACCATCAGCCACACGCTGAGCGCGCTCGACGTAATCGCTCGCGCTCGCCTCACGGTCGCCGCGCTCGTCGTCAACGACAGCGGCGACGGCGCCGTACCTCTCGAAGAAACGCTCGTGACGCTCAGACGCTTCACCAAGACGATTCCCATCGCGACGGTACCGCGCGTGAAGGCGCCAGCCGGCGCACGCGAGGCCTTCGCCGCGCTGGCGGCATTGCTTTAAGTCGCTCGCGCGCTTGGGCGCGCCGAGACGCGCGCATGCCAGGCGCGCAGGTTCGACGCATCGTCGGGCATGTCCTGATGGATGAACTTGGCGAAATCAATGCCGCAGAGAAGAACGATGTCGGCCATCGTGTAGTGCGCGCCGGCGAGAAATTCGCGGCCGTCGCAGAGCTCGCGGTCGAGCCACTTCATCGCGTTCGCCAGCACCTTCTTGCTGTGCTCGCCATAGTCCTTGAACTGATTGGGATTGACGATCGCGGTGCGCGGATCGGCGTTGATCCAGACCTGGCCCATGGGATTCCACAGACGGAATTCGGCGCGCCGGATCCACATTTCCACCATCGCCGCGTCGAACGGATCGCGCCCGAACATGGGCGGCGCGGGATGAAAAGCTTCGAAATAGCGGCAGATCGCGACCGACTCCGAAATGAATTTGCCGTCATCCGTCTCCAGCACGGGAACCTGGCCGAGCGAATTCTTCTTCATGAACTCGGGCGCCTTGTGCTGGCGTTCCTGCATCTTGGTGTGGACGCGCTCGACCGTGAGCCCCTTTTCGGCGAGATAGATGTGAACCTTGCGCGGATTGGGCGCGGGATAATTCTCCGTATAAAGCTTCATCCTATTGTCCTCGATATCGCGTGACGCGATGCTAGACGCGGAGCGGCCAAAAGGCTAACAGACGGGCCGGTCGCGGGCGTGGTGGAACTGGTAGACGCGCCAGACTCAAAATCTGGTTCCCTCAAGGAGTGTCGGTTCGATTCCGACCGCCCGCACCAATCCCGCCGCGCGATGCCAGTCACTCGAGTCCACGGGTTGGCTCGGCAGACGGATCGGTCATTTTGGAATACCATTAGCCGGCAGCCCAACCTGGGTGCTTGGCATGGATTGGCAACTCGGCCTTTTTCGCCTTGGAATGCTCATGTGCATTGTGGGCGCGATCCTGATCGCCACTCAATTTCAGATAACGGATTCGATCGTCGCGATTTGGAACTGGAACCCAACGCTGCAGGAAACCGCGGCCGCAAATTCTGCTGCCTCTCTGAAACAGCAGGCGTGTCTGGCGGAGCGGGCGGGAAAAGTCACGTCAGAATTCAACGGCATTTGCCCTAACGATGCGCCGTCTTCTCATGGTTTGGCCAGGGATCTTGCCTTCGCAAATATTCGGGCCTTTCTTTCGGCGAGCATGGCGCTGGTGGCGATATTGGCAACGGTTGTGTGGCTTGGAGTGCGCATGGCACGAGAAAGCGACCTGCGCCACGAAAGTAGGAACCCATCCGCGTGAGCATGCCCGTGGCCTACTATTCTATGCATTTGTGAAATCAATCGCGATTCCATGGCAGAAGCGGTCGTCCGGGAAAACAAGGAATTTTATGCGGCTCCGGTCTCGCTCGGCGACGCATTTCGCGTCTGGGTACGGGTGGCGCTGCTCTCGTTCGGCGGTCCGGCCGGACAAATTGCGGTGATGCATCGCATCCTCGTCGAGGAAAAACATTGGATCGGCGAGCAGCGGTTCCTGCACGCGCTCAACTACTGCATGCTGCTTCCGGGTCCGGAAGCGCACGAACTCGCGATCTACATCGGCTGGCTTCTGCATCGCGTGAAGGGCGGCCTCATCGCCGGCATATTGTTCGTGCTGCCAGGCCTGATCTCGCTCAGCGTCCTGAGCACGATCTATGTCGTGTTCGGCCAAGTCGGCATCGTTCAGGCACTCTTCTTCGGCCTCAAAGCCGCCGTGCTGGCCGTGGTGCTCGAAGCCGTCGTTCGCGTCGGCAGGCGCGCGCTCAAGAGCACAGGGCTCGTCATCATCGCGGCGGCTGCTTTCATCGGCATCTTCGCGTTCGCGTTGCCATTTCCGTTCATCATTCTCGCCTCCGCGGTGATCGGTTATATCGGCAGCACCGCTGGTCTCACCTGGTTCAAGAGCAGCGGCGGGCACGGACCCGCCAAAGAGGACACCGCGCCCGCCCTGATCGATGCGGCATTCGCCCGTGGCGTGCCCGCGCATGTGCGCCCGTCGCTGGCGCGCGCCATCAGAGTGACGCTCATCGGCGGCATCATCTGGCTGGGGCCGCTTGTCGCGCTTTATTTTGTGTCGGGCCCTTCGAACGTCTTCACCGCAATCGCCGCCTTCAACAGCAAGATGGCCGTCGTCACCTTTGGCGGCGCCTACGCCGTGCTGGCCTACATGGCGCAGCAGGCCGTCGAGTATTACCACTGGCTCAAGCCGAGCGAGATGCTGGTCGGCCTGGGCTTTGCGGAAACCACGCCGGGACCGTTGATCAGCGTGGTGCAGTTCGTCGGCTTCATGGCGGCCTATCGGGCGCCTGGCTCACTCGATCCGGTCGTCTCCGGGCTGCTCGGCGGTTTTCTCGCCAAATGGTGCACTTTCGTGCCGCCTTTCATCTGGATCTTCCTGGGCGGCCCATACATCGAAGCCTTGATCGGGAACAAATCGCTCAACGCAGCGTTGTCGGCCATCACTGCTGCCGTCGTCGGAGTCATCCTCAACCTTGCAGTTTGGTTCTTTTTACATTCGATCTTCGCGCAGGTGAACACGGTGCGTGCAGGTGTTCTCTCACTGGCCGTACCGGTGCCGACAAGCATCCAGTGGCCGACGCTGATCCTGGCGCTCGCAGCCATCGTCGCCATGTTCCGTTTCAAGGTCGGCATGATCCCCATCTTTGCCGCGTGTTCTTTAGCGGGCGTCGCGTTCTATCTGATCACCGGAGCGGTGTGACACTGACACGGAGGAAGCCATGCTGAAGACATCACTGTCCATTGCTCTGCTGGCGACAACGCTTGCCCTTGGGAGTGCGGAGGCCGCGCCGGATTGGAACGCTGTCGCCGCAGCGCTGGGAAAATCCGGCAGCGACATGAACGGCGTCTATCGCGTGGGACTGCCGCGCACCGACCTTCATGTCACGCTGGACGGCGTGGTCCTCAAACCGACGTTTGCGCTCGGATCGTGGCTCGCCTTCTCGCCGATGGGCGACAAATCCGTCGTCATGGGCGATCTCGTCCTGACCGAAGCCGAGATCGGCCCGGTGATGCAGAAGCTCGAACAAGAGCATATCGACATCACCGCGTTGCATAACCATCTCTTCCGCGCGCGACCTGCTACTTTCTACATGCATGTCTATGGCGAAGGCGATGCCGTTGCTCTGGCGCACGCGCTGCATGACGCGCTGATCTTGAGCAAGACACCTTTCGGCGCGGCCGAACCAGAACCCGCGAAGCCCGCCACGATCGACCTCGATACCGCCGCAATCGACCAGGCACTTGGTGTCAAAGGCAAGATCGCCGGCGCCGTCTATCAGGTGGGAATTCCCCGTAAGGACCCCGTCAAGGAGCGCGGCATGACCGTGCCTGCCGCGATGGGCTCGGCCGAAGCCATCAATTTTCAGCCGACCGGCAAAGGGAAAGCCGCGATCACCGGAGACTTTGTACTGACCGCGTCGGAAGTGAATCCCGTGCTCGCCGCGCTGCGCGAACACGGCATCGAAGTGACGGCGCTGCACAACCACATGCTCAATGACGAGCCGCGCCTCTTCTTCATGCACTTCTGGGCCAACGACGATCTCAACAAGCTGCTGGCCGGCCTCGGTGCGGCGCTCGACAAGGTCGCCGTTGAGCGTGCGGCCAAATGATCGCTCAAAAATTCACATAGATGGGGTTGCCGATCAGAACCAGCCGGCCTATCGCATCACGGACATCGGCGCGGAGCCAGTGCCGCTTGCCGTCGAACCGAAGAACGAAACTTTTGCGCTCGTCGGCGAAGCCAATCGTCGCATCGCCAAGTGGCGCGATCTTCTGTCCGTCTTCGACGATGCTGATGACGTTTCCCAGAACACCCGCGACATGGACGGTGAACGGCACGCGCTCGCGCGCTCTGACGCGGATGGTCTCGCCCATCATGGCGCGCCCGGAGGTGAGCTCGAGCACGCTCGTCGTCGCGCCGGCCGCATCGACGAAGACGCGCCCCTTGCGGATCGCATTCAGAATATCCCGATCCGAGAGGCTGTCGGCATAGACCGCCGTCACCGGAACGCCCACCACCGGAGGCTTGGTCGAAGGCCCGTTGTGATTGTCGCTGCCGCCGATCGCGGTGAGGCGGTATCCCTTGTTCAGCAACGCTTCCCAGAACGGAATCCCGGAGATCGAGCTTTCGACCAACCCGCCGAGCGCAGCGGTCAGTCCGCCATTCACGACTTCGATCGCCTGCACGCGCGAATAGTCGGTGTTCGGCGCCGACCAGCCGCAACCCATGCAGATCTCGCCGCTCGGCGAATTCGGATGATTGAGCGAGACAATTCCGCCAAGCGCGGCGATGCGCGTGAGCATGGTGTTGAAATCCGGCGTCTCCCGACCGCCGAGGCGAAAATCGATGAAGCCGGTCGGGCCGAGGACATTGGCGTGACCATAGAACGTGGTGATCTCGCGTCCGGGAATCAGCAGGAGGCGGTCGAAATAGGGTTGCAGCTCGCGTTCCTCGTTGAATTGCGATGTCGCGTTGTGATCGCTGATCGCGATGAAATCGAGACCGCGTGCCGCAGCCGCTTCGACCGTCTTGAAGAGCGGGCAGGGGATGTTCCTGCCGCTCTGGCTCGCGCATTCGCCGTCGCTCTGCGCGGTGTGCATGTGGAGATCGCCGCGATACCAGGCCGGACCGGTCTTCAGCGGCGCATCCGAAAAGGCAGAAACCGCCGGCGTCGCATCGACTTTGTCGAACCAGATGTCGGCCTCGTAATCGGAATGCGCGTCTTTGCGGATGTTGGGAATGCCCAGCTGAAGCGCCCAGGCGCCCGCGCCGATCGGCCCGGGAAGATAGGATGGCGTCGCATCGGTTTCGGAAAGCGTGAAACGCGCCTTGTTGCCGCCGCTCCAACCGCGAAAGCGTTCATGATCGAAGAGGCCGAGATCGATCGTCGTGTGCTGCTCGCGGCCAGTGTAATGGAACGCGATGGTGATCCGGCCGATGCCGGACGGAACCTCGAACGGCAGCGCGCGATACGTCTGATTGTCGGCGCCGGAGATCGAACCTTTCAGAACGATATCGGGCGGGCGCTCGGGATCGGCGTGTGCGCTGCCCGCCATACACAGGAGGAAGAGCAGGATGACGCGGCGAAACCTCACGATCCCTTCTCCGTGACTTTGACGATGCGGTGATCGGCGCCCTTGCGCACCACGAGATCGGCGGCCGCGCGATCCTGGACGATGTGGTTGCGCAAGTTGGGCAAGTTGATCTCTTGCCAGACGCGCTTGGCAAAAGCCCGCCGTTCATCCGCGGTCATGGTGCGGAAGGCGTGGTAAAAGGATTTGGCATCGTCGATGCCACCTTCCATGAGCGGGATCAGCCGGTCGGTGAACCAGCGTTCGACGTCCGCTTCTTCCGCGTCGAGATAGATCAGCGCGTCGATCAGATGCGGCTTTCCCGGCTGCTCGATCTGCGCCAGATGCAGCCCGTCGAGAATGAGAATGTCCGGCCGCTTGATGGTTTGGACATTCTCGCGATCGATATCGTAGGTGACATGGGAATAAAGCGGCATCGCCACGTGCCGTCCGGCCTTGACGGCCGCGACTGCGGCGCGCAACGCCGCCACGTCATAGGACTCGGGAAAGCCCTTGCGCATGCTGATCTCGCGCGCCGCCAGCGTCTGGTTGTCGAGCAGAAACCCGTCGGTCGCGACGATGTCGACGCGCGGGTGTTCGGGCCAAGCCTCAAGCTGCGCACAAAGCGCGCGCGCGAAGGTGCTTTTGCCTGCCGCCACGCTGCCTGAGATGCCGATCACGAAAGGCGCGCCCGCAACGCGGCTCGCTCGGGCGCGCGCGTGCAGCCATTCGCCCAGCGGAAAGTCCATCTCGAGCGCCATGGAGAAAAGTCTTTCGCGGCGATGCGGCAGCGGCGAATATTGCACAGAGCATGGGCTTGAGGCGATTCTGCCTCGCAAAACGGGGGCAGGATGATTTCCGCACGGGAAACCGCGTCCATTGCGGCGCGGCTCGAACGATTGCCCGCAGGACGCGCCATGTGGACGCGCGTCTTCCTCTTGTCGCTCGGCGGTTTCTTCGAATTCTACGACATGTTCATGTCGGCTTACGTCGGCCCCGGATTGGTGAAGAGCGGCATTCTCACGCCGACCACGCCGGGACTGTTCGGCACCACCGGCCTCGCCGGATTCGTCGCCGCCTTCTTCGCCGGCCTCTTCATCGGCACGGCGCTCTTCGGCTTCGTCGCCGACCGCTTCGGCCGCCGCGCGATCTTCACGATCTCGCTTCTCTGGTACACGCTGGCCGCATCCGTCATGGCCTTCCAGACGAACGCGTTCGGGCTCGACCTTTGGCGGTTCATTGCAGGCATCGGCATTGGCGTGGAGCTCGTCACCATCGACAGTTACATCGCCGAGCTGGTGCCGCGACACGTGCGCGGACGGGCCTTTGCCTTCAATCAGGTGGTGCAATTCAGCGCCATTCCGACCGTCGCGTTTCTCGCCTGGTTGCTGGTGCCCAACGCGCCGTTCGGCCTCGACGGCTGGCGCTGGGTCGTGCTGGCCGGTTCGGCCGGCGCGGTCATCGTCTGGTTCATCCGCCTGAAGGTACCCGAGAGCCCGCGCTGGCTGGCGCAACATGGCCGGCTCGACGAAGCAGAACGGATCCTGGAGCGTTTCGAACGCGAAGCGGTCGCCGAGAGCGGACCGCTGGCCGAACCGTCCGGGACAGATGCGACTCCGACCGCGCGCGGGCACTTCATGGAAGTCTGGAGCGCGGCCTATCGCCGCCGCACGCTCATGCTGATCGTCTTCAACCTTTTCCAGACGGTCGGCTTCTACGGCTTCGCCAACTGGGTGCCGAGCTTCCTGATCAAGCAGGGCATCGCGGTCACTGCGAGCCTCGGCTACACCTTCGTCATCGCCATCGCCGCGCCCTTCGGCCCGCTTCTCGCCGCGCTGGTCAGCGACCGGATCGAGCGCAAATGGATGATCGCAGGATCGGCGCTGCTGGTCGCGGCGTTCGGACTCGTGTTTGCCGGCATGAGCGAGGCCGTGCCGCTGATCCTGTTCGGCGCATTGATCACGCTTGCCAACAACGTCATGTCGTTCTCATTCCATGCCTATCAGGCCGAACTTTATCCGACCCGCATCCGCGCGCTCGCCGTCGGCTTCGTCTATTCCTTCAGCCGCCTCTCGACCGTGTTCAGCGCCTTCGTCATCGTCGACTGGAGCGCGGCCTCAAAGCCGACCACCGGGGCGGACTCCGTTTGGATCGGCGTGCTGAAGCGCGACGTGCGCTTCCGCATGGCCTTCGAGAGCCACAATCCGCCGACCCGGGCGGAGGCGGAGAAGCGCCTCGCCGCCATCCTGGACGACCTGAAGAAACGCGGCGAGCGGGCGCTGCTGGGCGTGGATTTCTGCCTGGGCTTCCCCAGAGGCTTCGCCGCGGCCCTGAAGCTGCCCGGCGAGCCGCCCTGGCGCGCGGTCTGGGACCAGATCGACAAGATGGCCAAGGACAAGGCCGACAA
>Ga0207674_10000829_pt1 | contig 40255 bp, 34 predicted proteins | sample KBSCornC72_FD_184303 | JGI IMG/M metagenome (GOLD analysis project Ga0207674, IMG submission 184303) | Corn rhizosphere microbial communities from Kellogg Biological Station, Michigan, USA - KBS Corn C7-2 (SPAdes) (version 2) | ecosystem: Host-associated > Plants > Roots > Rhizosphere > Soil ... | reverse complement strand
GGGCGCGGATACGGCCACGACTACATGCGTGGCGGTGAGGTCCTCGGAGGCTACGGCTACAGCGCCCGGGCCGAGTACGAAACACCTCGCGGGGAACTCCTGACTACAGGGGAGCACGAGCACGTGGGTCCGTCGGACGAGCTGTCGACCAACTCGGCTGTTCCGTAACTACCCTCCGTCACCAAACAACAACGGCGTCCGAGGAATCCCGGGCGCCGTTTTCCATCCACGGAGGCAGGTGCTGACGTTGTCAGCGCTTCGTCGCGTACCCGGCTCGAGGCGATGCCGGCTTGCCCGCGGCGCCGTTTTCCGACTTCGGTGACTGAGCCCCCGCGCCATCGCCATCGACGAAAGCCGTGTCGTGTCCCCGCGAGCGCAGCGCCTGGGAGAAGCCCGACTTGTCGGTCGCCTTCATGTACGCCTCCTTCGGCTCGACTTGTCCGGCATCGACGAGCTCGATCAGCGCGTCGTTGAGCGTGCACATGCCGCCACGCCGCGACGTCTGCATCACCGACGTGATCTGGAAGGTCTTCGCCTCGCGAATCAGATTCGAGATGGCATTCGTCGACAGGAGGATCTCGCGGGCGGCGACACGTCCGCCACCGATCTTCTTGCACAGCACCTGGGAGATCACGCCCTTGAGCGATTCCGACAGCATCACGCGGATCTGCTCCTGGCGATCAGCCGGGAATTGATCGACAAGCCGATCGATGGTACTCGGCGCGGTCGTCGTGTGCAGCGTGCCGAAGACCAGGTGTCCGGTTTCGGCGGTCTCGATGGCGATCGACGCCGTCTCCAGGTCGCGCAGCTCGCCCACCAGCACGATATCGGGGTCTTCACGAAGCGCCGCGCGCAGAGCGTGCTTGAACGATCCCGTGTGAACGCCGACCTGACGCTGCGTGATGACGCACTTCTTGTTCTGATGGACGAACTCGATCGGGTCTTCGATGGTGATGACGTGATCGGTGCGGGTCCGGTTGACCAGGTCGATCAGCGCACACAGCGTCGTCGACTTCCCGGACCCCGTCGGCCCGGTCACCAGCACCAGACCCTTCGTCAACTGACAGAGGGCCTGGACTTCGCTTGTAATCCCAAGCTCTTCCGCCGAAACCACCTTGGCGGGAATCACTCGTAATACTGCTCCTGCTCCCTTCCGCTCGCGAAACGCGTTCGCGCGAAACCGGGCGAGCCCCGCGATCTCGTACGCGAAGTCGGTGTCGTTCGTCGCCGAATACTCGGACCGGTTCCGCTCCGGCATAATGACGGTGAGCATCCGCATGAGCGTCGAATCGTCGAGCGGAGGCTCGTCCGGTAGCCGCACCATCTCGCCGTGCCGCCGCAGAATCGGCGGCTCGCTGCAGCGCAGATGCAGATCCGATCCGCCCTGCTCCACGAGCTGTCGCAGCAGATTGTCCATCGCCATGCGCGCGGTGGAGTCTTCGCCCATCGTCACCGTGGGTGTGGCCGCCGGGGCGACGGCAGCTGTCACGACAGGGGTCGCGGCAGCGACGACGCGTGACGCAGCCATCGACGGAGCCGGGCGTGCCGATCCTGGCGGAATCGCTGGCGTCGCAACGGGCGTTCCGCCGCTCACGCCCGTCGTGATCGCCGCCGTCCACTTGCCGCTCTCGTTCGTCGCGCGCGCGCTGAAGATGCCGTCGCCGCTTCGATACTCGAATTCCGCAGGCGTTCCTGCATCGAGGCGCCGCAGCGCATCGGGCGGAGCGATCTCACGGAGGAGGCCGAGCAGTTGCGTGGCCCCAAGCGCCTGTTTGGTCAAGGGAACCGTGGTGCCATCCTTCACGAGCGACGCCAGCTCGTTCTCCACGAGGCGAAGCGCCTCGGCGCGGTTGCTCACCATGACGGAGAGCAGTCGGTCCAGCTGTGGCATTAGGCTCCCGTCAGTCGAGCGGATGAACGCGCTCGATCAACCTTCGGTTGAGCAATACGGTCCCGCGTGCGGTATAGAGGAGCAGAAATCGCTCACCGACGCGATTGAGATAGTCGAGCACGCGTGTGCGGCCGTTGAGCGACTCGAGGTACACGTTCCCGGTGTGCACTGCTCCACCGGTGAGCACGACTTCGATCGTCGCGGGCGCACCGATCTGCCACTCTTCAGCGGGCATGGGATCGCGGCTCTCGAGCTCTCGCACACGATCCTTCGCCACGATGAACAGCGCACCATCGTTCATGAGCATCGGGAAAAACGGCTCGGCGGAATTCAGGATGTCGGGCGCTTCTTCCCGGCCGTACCGATTGCGCGGACTCGCCTGGACGAACAGCTCACCAGCCAGGCGTTCGCCGCCGACCGTCACCAGCACGGCGGCAAGGCGGTCTTTTTGTATCCTGAAGTCGTTATTGCTGATCGTTCCCATTGGCCGCTGCGTCCACGATGCTGACGGATGAGGACGCGCCACGGGGAAGTGTGGTCACCCACATGGCTTAGGGCGTCACGCCTTGAACTCGCAGGGTCACAGCCCGCGCTTCACAATTCGCATCACTCGTGAAGGTGACGCTCCCGCTCGTACATCTCGCTGCGCTCGAGTTGGACCGTCACGTGTTCGATGCCGAAGAGACGCATGGCATCGTGGACGTGCTCGAGTACGTGCTGGTGGCGCTCGGATTCTCGTACGATCGCGTGCGCGCTCATCGCGACGAGTCCCGACGTGACGGTCCACACATGCAGGTCGTGCACCGATTCGACACCCGGAATCGCCTCGAGCTGCGTGCGCACGGACCCGAGTGAGATGTGCGAGGGCGTCGACTCGAGCAGTACATCCACCGACTCGCGGACGATCTGCCACGCACCGCGGAGAATGAGCAGGGCCATGATCACCGAGGCGACCGGGTCCGCCGCGACCCATCCGGTCCATTTGACGATCATCGCGGCCGCCACCGTGCCAACCGAGCCAAGGAGGTCACCCAGAACATGCAGGTAGGCCGCACGCATGTTGAGGCTCGACTCGCCCGGCGCGTGGAGCATGCGCGCGGCGATGATGTTGACGACCAAGCCGGCGATGGCCACGGCCAGCATCAGTCCACCCTGCACCGGCTCCGGCGTGCGGAGACGGAGGACCGCCTCGACGACGATCCAGGCGGAGATCAACAGAAGCGTCGCACCATTCAGGAATGCGGCCAGCACTTCCCAGCGCAAATAACCATAGGTCCGCTGCGGTGAAGCAGGTTGCCTGCTGAACCACGCGACGAACAACGAGAGTGCAAGCGCGGCGACGTCGGTCAGCATGTGACCAGCATCGGCAAGCAACGCGAGGGAGTTGGCAAGCCACCCACCCACGACTTCGACCACGAGGAACACCGCCGTGACCGCGAGCGCTCCACGCAGCCGTCGAATGGGCGCTGCGTGGTCGTGGCCGTGCGAGTGATCGCCTACGTGCGCGTGGCTATGCCCGTGATGTGAATGTCCGTGATGGTGATGCTCGCCGGGCCCGTGAGCGTGCGAATGGCTCATCGCGCGCTGGAGCGCTGGCGGTTGGATCGAAGCGTGCGATAGCTTTCCCGCGTGATCGGTCGGCTCCTCGCCATCGTCGTACTCCTCGTATTCAACGGGTTCTTCGTGGCCGCCGAGTTCGCACTCGTTCGGTCGCGACGCACCCGGCTCGACACGATGGCCCGCGGCGGCGACGCGAAGGCGCGGCTCGCGCTGCGCGCCACCGAGAATCTCCCGCGCCTCTTGTCGGCGAGCCAACTCGGGATCACGCTCGCGAGTCTCGCGCTGGGGTGGGTTGCTGAAAGCACGCTCGGTGAGGTTCTGGCAAGCTGGTTCGAGACGCTGCCGATCGCCATCGAACAATCGCTGCGCGTGAGCTTCGGCGCCATAGTCGCGCTCGCAAGCGTCACATACCTCCACGTCGTTTTCGGCGAGCTCGCGCCACGTGCGGTGGCATTGAACCACCCCGAGCAGTTCGCGCGCTGGCTCGCACCGCCGTTGATGGTGTTCGCGTGGCTGTCGACGCCGTTCATCGCTGTTCTCAATCGTTCGTCGCAGGGTGTGCTCAAGCTGTTCGGGCAGCGCGGCGACATGCTCGACGAGCCCGTTCACTCGCCCGACGAATTGCGACTCATCGTGGAGCAGAGTCAGGAGGTCGGCGCGATCCCGGCGCAGGACGCCGATCTGATCGAGGGCGTGTTCGAGTTCTCCGAGAAGAACGCACGGGAGGTCATGACACCACGCACGAATGTGGTGGCCATGCCCATCGACGCGACGCTCGACGAAGCGCTGGCCATCGTCGAGGAAAACGCCTTCTCGCGATATCCTGCCTACGCGGACTCGATCGACAACATCGTGGGCCTCGTGCTGGCGAAGGACCTGTTGCGCGTGCTGCGGCAGCCACCGCCGGGATTCGCCGTGCAGTCCATCATGCGTGACGTGCACGTGGTGCCGGGGTCGCGCGAGGTCGAGGAGGTACTGGCCGACTTCAAGCGGCTCAAGGAGCACATGGCCATCGTGCTCGACGAGTACGGTGGTACTGCGGGGATTGTGACCATGGAGGACCTGCTCGAGGAGATCGTCGGCGAGATCCTCGACGAGCACGATGAGCCCTCACCGCCCGAGCCGACAACGACAGCCGGCGAGGTCGTCGTTCCCGGATCGATGGAGATCGGAGAGCTCAACGAGCGCTATGGCCTCACCGTGAGCGAGGACGACTATACGACGATCGGCGGCTTCGTGTTCGGCTCGTTAGGCCGGCTGCCCGTGGTCGGCGACCGCGTCGCCGCCGGCGGCTCGGTGTTTACCGTGCGGGCGATGAACGGCCGGCGGATCGAGTCGGTCGCGGTCGAGCGCCGGTAGCCAACCGCCGTGCGATCATTGCGCAGACGCGGACCGACTCCTTCATGCTCGAGGCGTCTGCAACGCCGCGGCCCGCGATATCGAGAGCCGTGCCGTGATCCGGCGACGTCCGGGGAAACGGCAAGCCGAGCGTCACATTTACCGCGCGGCCGAACGCCGCAACTTTGATTGCCGTCATGCCCACGTCGTGGTAGGGCGCGATCACGGCATCGAATTCCCCGCGGAGGGCGCGAACGAACACCGTGTCCGCGGGATAGGGACCGGCGAGCCCCGCACGGCGCGCCGCGGGGCGCAGCACCGTGTCGTCCTCCGTTCCGAAGCGCCCGCCGTCCCCAGCGTGTGGGTTCAGCGCGCAGAGCGCTATCCGAGGGGCGGCGACGCCGAACCACTCCACCAGTCCTCGGCGGGTGACTTCAGCCGCACCCTCGATTGCCTCACGCGTCACGGCGTCGGGCACGGCACGGAGTGGGATGTGTGTCGTCGCGAGGATCACGCGCAGCGGATGCGCCAGCTCTTCACCTGCCGCGGAGGACGCCAGCATCATGGCGACCTGTGCGCCGGTGAGCGTGGCGAGCATTTCCGTGTGGCCGGGGTAGTCGTAGCCACCGGCCAATAGCGCGGCTTTGTCGATCGGCGCGGTGACGATCCCGTCGACCGTTCCCGACTGCGCCAGCTCGACCGCACGCTCGATCGCACGGCCCGCGAGCCGCCCTGCCGCGGCTGCTCGATCGGCCTCGCTGCCTAACGGCTGCCACGCGCCGATCGACTCGTCCACCTTGGCGACGGTTCCCTGCGGCCCGACCAGGATGAGGTCGGCGACCGCGGCGACCGCGGGGTCCGCCCGCACCGCGGCAACGATCTCCGGGCCGATGCCACGCGGGTCGCCTAACGTGACGGCGAGGCGGATGGAATCCGACCCCACGGCGCCGGCCCGCTCGCGGGCGTTAGATGCGGACCGAAACGTACAGGTCCTTGCGCATCTGATCGATCACGCGGCGCATGCCACGTTCCTGCGCGAGCTGGTCGCGAATCTGGTTCTTGAAATCGGACAGCGTATAGTCGCCACCATCGTCCGCTTTGACGATCTGTGCGACGACGTACTTTTTCGCCCCGCGTGCGGGATCGTCGATCGGGAACGGGTCGATGAATGCCCCCGTGCCCTTTCCTTCGAACGCCGTGCGATACGAGTCAGGTAGCTGCGTGCGCTCGAACGGCTGCAGGCTTCCCTTCTCTTCGTCGCGATCGTGATACTTGGCGACGAGCGAATCGAAGTTCGCGCCGCCTTCCCACAACATCTTCACAGTGTCGGCACGCAGCTTGGCCGCCGCAACGTCGGCAGAGTCGATGTGCGGTTTGATGAGGATGTGGCGAGCCTTCACCTCGCCAGGCTGGACCCGGTCGACGCGAATGATGTGATAGCCGAACGGCGTCTCGATCACAGGGCTCATCTGGCCCGGCGCGAGCGCGAACATCCATCGATCGAACTCGGGGACCATGTTGCCGCGTCTGTTCCACCCCAGGTCGCCGCCGAGCTCCTTCGAGCCGGGGTCCATCGACTCGCGTTTTGCAATTTGATCGAAGTCGCCACCCTTCCGGATCTCGGCGAGTAATGACTCCGCCTTCGCGCGTGCCACCTCCTTCGCCTTCGGGGAGGCCACTGCGGGAATGACGATCTGGCGGAACGACACGGTCGCGGGGCGTTTTGGCAGATTGGTTTTCGACTTCTCGAACGCCTCGTTGACGTCCTGCTCGGTAACCGGAACGGGGACGATCTTTCCGGCCTGCCGCATTTTTGCAAAGAGCTTCTCCTGGAGCGCGTTCCGGCGCGAGCGCTCGTTCATCCAGCGCTTGTATTCCTCGGGCGTTCCGAAACCACCGCTCTTGAGGGCCTGGGCGAATTCAGCGTCGGTCTTGAACTGGCTCCGGACTCGCTTCACCTGCTCGTCTGCGGAGTTCTGCACATCCAGATCGGACACGTGCACGGACGTGTCGCGCAGCGCGTGCTGCACGATGGCCTCTTCATCGATCATCTCCTGAAGCACGCCGCGCGCTGTCTCCATCCATTGCGCGGAGTCAGTCGGGACCTTGAGACCGCGCGCCCTCCGCTCGCTCAACTCTTCGGTGAGCTCGCTGAGAAGAATCGGGCGATCACCAACGACGGCGATCACGCGGTCCACCGGCAGACCGCCGCTGTCGGCTTGGGCCGATCGCGGCGGTACCGGAGGCGCGGGTGGCGTGTTCTGCGCGGCTGCCGCGGGTAAGGCGATCACAGTCGCGAGCGTGACGATGCGGAGCGTCTTCAAGGAAGTCATGACTCGTTCTACCCGGCCACGGTGGCGCTGGTCCACCTGGGCCACAAAGCACGAGCGGGCGGTGGCTCCGCCCGCTCGTCGATCACGTTACGGCTTTTTCTTCGCGGCTGAATCAGGCGCGGGCGACGGCGGCGGCGCGTTTGGCGTCGCCGCCCCAGGCTGGCCGGGCAGTGGAACCGCCGATTGCGGCTGCTGCGCCGCTCGCGTGGAGTCCGCCACGGCGCGGATACGCTGCGCTCGCTCGAGAGCGCGATCGATCCCCGCCTCGTTGATCTTGTAGTCGTACTTGGAGTGAAGTGCCGACTCGAGCGGCGGCTGCACCGGGATGAACTGCTCATCCTTCGTCAGCAGGCGATCGAGGTAGTTATCCACTCGCGCGGCGGCGAGCCGCTCGCGCTCGGCAACCGTCTTCGCGCTGTCGGCGAGCCTGTTCGGCGAGATGTTGAGTCCCGACCAGGTGTTCGCGACCATGCTGACGAAGGCGCGCCGAATCTCGTTGGTCTCCGAAGTATCGAGCCCGACCTTCGCGCTGTCCGCCTGACGCAGCAGCAGGTCGTTCCGGAAGACCGCCTTCACGAAGCCTGGCAGCAGAGAGTCCGGTGCCTGCTGGATCTGCTGGCGAAGCTGCTGGGAATTCGGCGAGAATGCGGGGATCCACTGCGCGAGACGGGCCGCGGTCAGGTCGCCCATCGTCGATGTCGCGATGACCGTCTTGTCATCCTTGTGCGCATCGGGCGCGGCCGCGATGGCCTTGACGACGGCAGCCGCGTTAGGCTTGACCTGCACCTTCGCTGCCTCGTCGAGCTTCGCGACGTACGTGCTTTCGCCAACCCGCGTCGCGGACTGGCTGTTCATCTGCGCGACCTGGTCCTTGACCTCGTCGTACGTCGAGCGGCGAATGACGTGATAGCCGTACTGCGAGCGGATCGGCTGCGAGATCTCGCCGGGTTTGAGCGCGATCACGGCATTCGAGAACTCCGGGACCATCTGGTCCTTCGTGAACACTCCGAGGTCACCGCCAGGTCCGGCAGCGTTGGGGCCGTTGTACTTCGTGGCCATCGCAGCGAAGTTCGCCGACGTGAGCTGCGAGCGGACGGACTGCGCCTTCTTCAGGGCCGAGTCGGCGGCGGGACTGTTGCCCGGAGGTGCGTTGAAGAGGATGTGACGGGCGGAGAGCAGCTTGCCGCTCGCGTACGCCGCCGCGTTGCCGGCGGTGTCCGTCGACACCCAATTCTTCGCGATCACGTCGTACCACTTCTTGATGCGGGTGTTCGTGGTGGCCGGCCACATCGCCTGGTCGATCACCTGCGGCTGGTTCAGCGAATCATCGTGCGCGGCCGCGCGTGCGAGCAGCTGATAGTTCACCCACATATTGGCGACCGTCTCGACGACGTCGCGCCGAAGCGGAGCCTTCGACGCGCCGAGAAGATCGGCGAGGCGAGTAACGGAGAGCTCCTGTGAGCCGGCGCGAGCTGCGACATCGACGTGCGCAGTCATCGCCTCTTTGAAGCCGTCGCATGCGGCAAGTGGAACGGAAACGGCGAAGGCGAGGACGAGTGAACGTTTCATCGGGATGGAGTTTGGAGTTCGGGCCAATCGACGCGCCGCCGTGGCCTGTTGACACGCAGACACGGCACATGCGACTCGACGATTGCGGGCGGTACTCTTGTACGGCAATAGCCGACGCATTCTCAGGCCGCCGCCAACCCTCGGAGGGCACGCACGAGCCCATCGAGGATCGGAGAGCCGCCCACACGTGTCAGCTTGAGGGAGAGCGGGTGCGTCCGTCGCACCTCGGCCTGGAACTGAACCTCGTGAAACGCGGCCGACAGCCCCTTCATACGGGGTACAGCCGTGTCGCGAAAAGTAACACGGGCCTCGTCGCCGCGCACCAACAGGCCGTCGATCCCGAGGGCGCCGCCGACGATTCGGAGCGTCGCGGTGGCAAAGAAGGCTTCGGCTGGCGCGGGGAGTGGCCCGAACCGGTCTCGCACTTCGGCGCGGAGCTCCTCGACCGGTTCCGGCGCTGAGAGCGCGCTCAGCCGACGATAGACGTCCAGCTTGGCGTCCTGCGACGGAATGAACTCGTCCGGCAGGTACGCCGGCAGGTCGAGGGAAACGTCTGACGGAACCAGCTTCGGCAGGCCACCACCGTCCATGACTCGGCGAACGGTTTCCTCGAGCATGCGCAGGTACATGTCGAACCCAACCGCGTGCACGAAACCCGACTGTTCGGGGCCGAGGAGGTTGCCTGCTCCGCGCAGCTCGAGGTCCTTGAGCGCCACTCGATACCCAGACCCGAGCTCCGTGTGGTGCTCGAGCACCTGCAGCCGCCGCTCAGCGTCGGGATCGACCGCGTCGGGAACCATGAGATAGCAGTACGCCCGGCGGTGTGACCGCCCTACCCGGCCCCGCAATTGATACAGCTGCGCCAACCCGAAATTGTCCGCACGATTCACGAACATCGTGTTGGCGTTCGGCACGTCGAGTCCGGACTCGACGATCATCGTCGAGACGAGCACGTCGACGTCGCCACCGACGAACCGATGCATCACATCCTCGAGGTCGCGGTCCTTCATCTGGCCGTGTCCCACGGCGACGCGCGCGCGCGGGACTATCCGACGGATGCGGTCCGCGATGGCCTCGATGGTCTCGATGCGATTGTGCACGAAGAACACCTGCCCGCCTCGATCGAGCTCGCGAGCGATGCCCTCCTCGATCAAGGGTTCGTCCCACGGCTCGACGAATGTGAGCACCGGCGACCGGTCGCGCGGCGCAGTCTGCATGAGTGTCATGTCGCGAAGCCCGGCCAGCGACAAATGCAGCGTGCGTGGAATCGGCGTCGCCGTCAGCGTCAGCACATCGGTCTCGAGGCGCAGGTGCTTGAGTCGCTCTTTGTGCTTCACGCCGAATCGATGCTCCTCGTCGATGACGATGAGGCCGAGGTTCGCGAAGCTCACGTCAGGGCTGAGCAGCCGATGAGTCCCGATAATGATGTCGACCTTCTTGGCCGCGAGATCGGCCAGAACCTCCGCCTGCTCCTTCGCCGACTGGAACCGGCTCAGTGCGCCCACGCGGATGGGGAAATCGGCGAACCGGTCGCTGAACGTGCGCTGATGCTGATCGGCGAGAATCGTGGTCGGGACGAGCACTGCGACCTGGCGATCCGACTGCACAGCCTTGAAGGCCGCGCGCACCGCGATCTCCGTCTTGCCGTAGCCGACGTCGCCGACGAGCAACCGATCCATTGGGCGCGGCTTCTCCATGTCCTGCTTGACGTCGACCGTGGCCTTCCGCTGGTCGGGCGTGTCCTCGAACAGGAAGGACGACTCGAGCTGGCGCTGCCAAGGCGTATCGGGGAAATGTGCTGGCCTCGATGCGACCTGACGGCGGGCGTACAGGTCGAGCAGTTCGACGGTCATTTCCTGGATCGCGGTCCGCGTGCGATCGCGCTGTTGCGCCCAGCGTTTTCCGCCGAGCTTGTGCAGGCGCGGCGGTGCGGCGTCGCCGTCCGCGTCACCAGCGGCCCGGTAGCGTTCGATCTGGTCGATGCGATAGAGCGGGACGTTGAGCCGGTCGCCGCCTTCGTATTCGATGACGGCAACTTCGACCGTGCTCTCGCCGACGAAGATCGTCTGAAGTCCGCGGTAGATCCCGACGCCGTGCTCGAGGTGTACGACGAAGTCGCCGGACTTGAGCGCCGTGATGGCTTCGAGAGTCGCACCGGTCGAGTACCGACGCGCGCGACGGAGGCGGCGTTCGCGGCGAAAGATCTCGTGGTCCGTCAGGACCCTCAAACCACCGGGGGACTCGGGACCCGGAATTACAAAGCCACCGTCCAACACGCCGATCACCAGTGCTGCCGGCGACGGGCTGAACGTGTCTTCGTTCAGCAGCTCATCGAGACGCTCGGCCTGGCCTTCGTTGTCGCACAGGATGATGCTTGGCATCCCATCCCTTACGACACGACGCAGTCGCTTGATGTCGCGATCGATCGCGTCGGGGTGTCGAATCGGGAACACCACGTCAGCGCCCGTGCCGGCACCGGGCACGATCGCCACGGTTCCGAGTTCACGCAGCGCCTGCATCGCGTCGGCGGGCGGCTGAAAGAGCTCATCGCGCCTGGGCACGTCCTCGCCGCGACGTCGGGCGAGGTCGAGGTGATGCTGTGCCTCATCCCACGTCCGCTGGAGCTCCGGCTCGATGTGCGCGTCGCTCGGGAGGACGACGATCGTCTCCGGCGGCCAGAGTGACGGGACGGAGACGCGCTCAAAGTCGCTCGTCTCATCCTCGGAAACGTGACCATCGACGGGCAGGATGATCGCGACGTCGGCTTCGCGCGTGGAACGCTGGCTGAGCAGGTCGAAGTGCCGGAGCTCGATGATCTCGTCGCCCCAGAACTCGAGGCGCACCGGGTCCGCCATGCCGAAGCTATAGATGTCGAAGATTCCGCCACGCACCGAAAACTGGGCAACGTCATCGACCATCGGCACCCGCTCGAAGCCCACCTGCTCCAGATGTTCGACAATTTCTTCCGGGCGCCTAACGTCGCCCTTGCGGAGCTCGAGTCGCGCTGCGCGCAGCGTCGTCGGCAGACGCGTCCGCTCGAGGACCGCACGGGCCGTCGTCAGCAGCACGCGGACATCGCCGCGTGAGACCCGCTCGAGCGTCTCCACGCGCTCGCCGGCGATCTCCGCGTGTGGTTCAGCCTCGCCGAACCCTTCGCGAGGCGGGTACAGCGCGACGGGCGTCTCGTCGAGAATAGCCTGCAGGTCCGCGAGCCACCGCTCCGCCTGCGGGACGCCTTCGGCGACGACGACGAAGAACCGCGTCGTGAGCCGCTGGACGAGCGCTGCGAGCGTCACCGCGTCGCTCGAGCCGGCAAGCCCGCCGATCGTCAGACGCTGACCAGGTGCGGGAACCGTGTTCAGAACACGCGCGAACGCCGGCAGCGACGAAATCGCTTCGACGAGGGTCGGAAGAGCCACTACGCGGCCGCCTTGACCGTCCTGCGACTGGAGCGCTCGCCGCTGCCGCGCGCGATGATCGCTTCGGCAAGGAGCACGAGGGCAGCGAGAATCAGGATCGGCGTCGCGAGCGGACGGCGCGCCGACCCGGTATAGGCGTCGTTCGCCCAGCGCTCACCGTCCGTCGTTAGGCTCACGTCGCGGCCATCGAAGCGCGCGCGGAGCGCCGCCCCGGACAATCGCGCCAGCGACGACTCCTGCGGCTCACCGTTCACGACGACCGCGCCGGCCTTGTTGCCGCCACGCCGCATGAAGTACACGCCGGCGCGATCCGGCGCGACGATCTCGCCGTTCGCGATCGGTACTGGCTGGCCGGCGGCGTCTTCGACGGTCTGCACACCTGCTGGCGCCCGGAGGCGAGCGCCGGGCGTGGCCGACAACACGATCCCCGCATCGCCCGCCAGTCGCTGTGACGCAGCCTCCGCGAGCCACGGAAGGAAGCCGGCGCGAACAGGGAAGTCGGTAGCAGATGGATCCAACGGCGACGCGATGATGACGTACCGATCGCCGCCAACGATCCACGGTGCAGTGCCAACGCGCGCGAGCGTGTCGGCCGTCGGCTCGCCTTGCGCCACGAGCGGGAACCGCATCGAAACGGTTGCGCCATCGATGAGCTTGAGCGGTGTACTCGGCGCCTCGCGCGCGGTGCCGGTCTCGTGACGGGCGCCGCCGAATCGCCACGGAACACCCAGCCGCTCGAGTGCTCGATTCGCGGCACCAATTCGTACAGGATCCGACGGCGCGACGATCAGCGCGGGCAATCGCGTGAGCGCGTCAGCGGAGACGATCGCCGCATCAGAGCCGAGTCGAAGGCGATCGCTCTGCACCAATGCATCGGTGGCGGTCTTCACGAACGTCCCGAGGCTCGGATCAACCGTCACCGACGGCGCGGCGCCAATCCACACGGCGAAGTACCGCACGTCGTCGCCACGCAGCTCGTCGGGCTCCAGCTCGACCGACCCGGTCACCCACCCTCGCTCCGGCGGCGCGGCCCTAACGAGAATCTCGCCGTCCGCGACCGCGGTTCCGCGTGCGAGCGTGCGCGCCGCCGCGCCCGTGCCCCCGATCGCAATGCGATACGTGGCCGAGTCGGCGCCGAGCGTCCGGGCGACGACGCTGCCACGCGGAGTCCATCGCGTGGGGCGTGCCTCTGCCACGATCACGGCGTGATTCGCGGGCGGCGTGCCGGCAGGCGTGTACACGCTCACGCCAACATCAGGCGTCGAAGTCGTGCGTCGCCACGACGTCGCCTGGCCGTCGGTCGCCACGGCAACGTGGTGCGCGGAGAGGCCGGCCGCGCGAACGAGACCGACGGCTCGCGTCACCGCTGCCGGCAAGTCGCCGGCGCCGGCAATGGGTTCCAGTCGCTGGATGGCGTCGGCGACCGAGGAACTCGAGCCGCCGACCACACGCCCATCCGCCGTGACGAGCCACACACGATCCGACGGAGTCGCGTGCCGTGCCGCGGCGAGCGCGGCGGCGCGCAACCGGCGAAACAGCGGTGCCCCGTCGACGATGGTCGACGTGCTGAGCGAGTTGTCGAGCACGATCGCCATCGCCGTGGGCGCGTGACCGGAGCCGATCAGCCGCCCGACCGGTCTCGCCGCGGCAAGCGCGATGAACAGCACGGCGAGAATGCGGAGAAACATCAGCAGGAAGTTTCTCAGCTTGAGCTTTCGAGAATTCTCGCGCTCGGCACGCAGGATGTAGCGCGCGGCCGGAAATTCTACGCGCAGCGAGATGCGTCGTCGCAGCAGATGCAGCAACAGCGGCACCGCCGCGGCACCGGCCAGCAGCAGGTACAGTGGCTCGAGGAAGCTCATGGCAGGCGCTGACGAGCAGCGAACGCTTTGCGCAGTGGGACGCCGAACGGCTCGTCAGTGGTGAACACCTCGTACCCCGCCCCGGTCGCCTGCAGCGTATCGCGCCACTCGGCGATCGCGTCGTCGACCGTCTTGCGATAAGCGGCGCGGACATCGGCGACCGTCGCGGTCACCTCTAGCCCGGATTCCGGGTCGGCAAACACGGCTTCCCCGCCTATCGAGAGGTCTCGTTCGGCTGGATCCATAATGTGCAGGACTGTGACGTCGTGGCCCACCGCGCGGAGCATCTTCACGGCCTCCGCCACCGCGGCGGATTCGACGAGCAGGTCGGAGATGAGCACGACCATACCTGGCCGGCGGATGAGTCGCGCCGCCTGCAGGAGCGCCTCGGGGGCAATCGATGCGAGGCCGGAGCCGTCTTCCTCGAGCGCGTGCAGGATGCGCCGCCACTGTGCCGTTCGGGCCTTGGGAGGAACGACGGTGCGAAGCTTGTCGTCGTAGCGAATAAACCCGACGGCGTCACGCTGCCGAATCAGGAGGAGTGACAGCGCCGCGACGAGCTGTTCCGCGTAGCGCTGCTTCGAGAGCACGGTCGGGCCGCTGGACCACGCCATCGATCGACTGACGTCGAGAATGATGGTCGCGCGGAGGTTCGTCTCCTCCTCGAATTGCTTGATGACCCACTTGTTCGACCGCGCGGCGATCTTCCAGTCGATGAAGCGGAGGTCATCGCCGGGCTGATAGCTGCGATACTCGGCGAACTCCACCGAGAACCCTTTCTTGGGCGATCGGTGGAGTCCATTGAGAAAACCGTCGACGACCCAGCGCGCGACGATCTCGACGTGACCAAGCGACGCGAGACTCGCGGGGTCGAACAGGTCGGCGCGGACGGCGCGGGGGCTTTCCATCGGGGTGGGAAGATAATGGGCTGGCGGCTATCTTTGAGGGCTTTCGCCGTACTTCCTCGTCGCGACTTCCGTGAATCTCGACCACATCCGCAACTTCTGCATCGTCGCCCACATCGACCATGGCAAGTCGACTCTCGCCGACCGCCTGATCGAGATGACGGGCACGCTACAGAAGCGGGAGATGAAGGCCCAGGTGCTCGACACCCTCGACCTCGAGCGCGAGCGCGGCATCACGATCAAGCTCAACGCCGTGCGCATGAACTACAGCGCGCAGAACGGCGGACTGTACGAGCTGAACCTGATCGACACGCCCGGCCACGTGGATTTTACGTACGAGGTCTCGCGATCGCTCGCCGCGTGTGAGGGGGCGATCCTCGTGGTGGACGCGTCGCAGGGAATTCAGGCCCAGACGCTCTCGAACCTGTTCCTCGCGCTCGACGCAGGCCTCGAGATCATTCCCGTCCTGAACAAGATCGACCTGCCGGGCGCCGAGCCGGAACGGCGAACGCAGGAGGTCCATGATCTGATCGGCATCGATCCCGATCGCATCCTGCTCGTGAGCGCGAAAGAGGGCCACGGAGTTCCGGAGCTGCTCGAAGAGATCGTCGCGCGCGTGCCTGCCCCGACCGGCGATCCGAACGGCCCGCTGCGGGCGCTCATCTTCGACTCCTACTACGACCGCTATCGGGGCGCCGTCCCGAGCATCCGTGTCGTCGATGGGGAGATCCGCCGCGGGATGGAGATCACCTTCGGGGCGAACGAAGAGAAGTACGAGGTGAGCGACCTCGGCTACATGCAGCTCCGTCCTGTGGCGACCGAGTCGCTGGGGCCGGGCGAGGTAGGCTACGTCGTCGCGAACGTGCGAAGCGTCCAGGAAACGCGCGCGGGCGATACGATCTTCGACGCGGCGAACCGCGCTGCCGAGGCCTTGCCCGGTTACCAGGAAGTGCACTCGATGGTGTTCTCGGGCCTCTACCCGACGGACACCACGCAGTACGAGGCGCTCCGGGACGCGCTGGCCAAGCTGCGGCTGAACGACGCGTCGCTGCACTACGAGCCGGAGACGTCGACCGCCCTCGGGTTCGGGTTCCGGTGCGGCTTCCTCGGGCTGCTGCACATGGAGATCGTGCAGGAGCGACTCGAGCGCGAGTTCGACCTCGACCTGGTCACGACGGTGCCTAACGTCGAGTACCACGTGCACCACACCGACGGCACCGACGAGATCATCGAGAACCCGTCCAAGATGCCGCCGCCCGCGGTCATCGAGCGGGTGGCGGAGCCGTACGTCAAGGCGCGCATCATGGCGCCGTCGGACTACATCGGGCCGATCATGACGTTAGGCACCGAGCGGCGCGGCGTTTACAAGAACATGACGTACCTCGACCAGGAGCGCGTCGAGTTCGACTGGGAGTTCCCGCTCGCCGAGATCATCCTCGACTTCTTCGACCGCCTGAAGACGATCAGCCGCGGCTATGCCTCGCTCGACTACGAGATGCTCGGCTACCGCGAGAGCGATCTCGTAAGGCTCGACATGCTGATCAACGGCGACGCGGTCGACGCCTTCAGCGTCATCATCCATCGCGACAAGGCGTACGAGTACGGCCGGAAGATCGCGGACAAGCTCAGGGAGCTCATTCCGCGACAGCTGTTCGAGGTGGCAATCCAGGCGGCGATCGGCAACAAGGTGATCGCGCGGTCCTCGGTGAAACCGCTCCGCAAGGACGTCCTCGCCAAGTGCTACGGCGGCGACATCACGCGGAAGCGGAAGCTCCTCGAGAAGCAGAAAGAGGGAAAGAAGCGCATGAAGCAGGTGGGCTCAGTCGAGATTCCTCAGGAAGCGTTTCTCGCTGTGTTGCAGGTCGATTAGTTAGCAACTCCCTCGACTGCGCGGCCTATGGCCGCTTCGCTCGGGACAAGCGCGCGGTGCAATTTTCCCTCGTCATCCAGACCTCCTTCCTCGGCGACGTGGTGCTCACGACGCCGCTCATCGCCGAGCTCGCGCGCCGGGGTCCGGTGCACGTCGTGGCGACGCCGGCGGGCGCGCCGCTGCTCGCGCGCAATTCCGATGTCGCTGGCGTCACTATCTACGACAAGCGGGGCAGCGCGCGTGGCGTAGGCGGACTGGCCAACGTCGCGGGGGAGCTCAGTGCAGCTCGATCTCGTGCGGCGAACGACGGCGCTGGTGAGGCCATTGCGTATCTCGCGCAGGGTTCCGTGCGGAGCGCTGCGCTCGCACGCCTCGCGGGCTTTCGTACGCGCGTGGGGTTCACGACGTCGGCCGGGCGGTGGCTCTATACGCGACGCATCCCGTACCGCGACGATCGGCATCACGCCGAGCGGCTCTGGAGCCTCGCCGCGGAAAGCGCGGATGCGTCGCCGACGCGCGAGCAACTGCGCCCACGGCTCTTCCCGGGCGGCGCCGAGCGCGAAGCGGTCGACCGCCTGCTCGCGGCTGCGGGCAATGGCACGTTACCAATGATCGCGCTCGCGCCGGGCAGTGTGTGGGCCACGAAGCGCTGGCCATTCTACCCGGCCCTCGCGCGATTGCTGTCGGCGAGGGCTCGGATCGTGGTGATTGGAGGCAAGGACGACGAGGCGCTCGCTTCGGAGATCGTGACGGCCATCGGCGATCGTGCGGTCGACGCCACCGGCCAGCTTTCCTTATTAGGCTCCGCCGAATTGATTCGGCGATGCACGCTGCTCGTCACCAACGACTCGTCACCTCAGCACCTCGCATCGGCGGTCGGGACGCCAACCGTCACGGTGTTCGGGCCGACGGTGCCCGAGTTCGGATTCGGTCCGCTGGCGCCCCAGTCGCGCACGGCGGGCGTCCGTGGCCTCGACTGCCGGCCCTGCGATCGGCACGGTCCACAGCAATGTCCACTTGGCCATTGGCGCTGCATGCGTGAGCTCGGAGCAGAGATGGTCGAGGAGCTGGTCGCACAGGTCGAGCGACAGTCGCCATGACGCCGCTCGGCGTTCTGCTGGCACTCGGTATCGGTCTCGTGCTCGGCCTGCTCGGCGGCGGCGGATCGATCCTCGCCGTGCCGACGTTCCTGTACGTATTTCACGTCGAGCCCAAGCCTGCCATCGCGATGAGCCTCGTGGTGGTGGGAATGAGTGCCCTGGTGGGGTTCATCACGCATTGGCGGCAGGGCACGATCAACGTGCGCATCGCGCTCGGGTTCGGCGCGCTCGCGATGATCGGTTCGTTCGGTGGCGCGCGGCTCGCGCGCTTCGTTCCCGCGTCGGCGCAGCTCGCGCTGTTCGCTGCGTTCGCCCTCACCGCCGCCGTCTTCATGCTGCGAGATTCGCTGCGCCCGCGCGTCGCGACCGAGCCTCGCGAGGGGGGCCCGTTACGCTTCTCCGCTCTGCTTGGCGTCCAGGCCGTTGCTGTGGGCGTTCTGACCGCGCTGATCGGCGCGGGCGGAGGATTTCTCATCGTCCCCTCGCTCGTGTTCATGGCGAACGTGCCGGTGAAGGAGGCGGTGGGAAGCTCGCTGCTCATCATCGCGATGAACGCGGCGAGCGGCGTCGCCGGGTACCTTGGACAGGTCGCGTTCGACTGGTCGCTCGTCGGATGGTTCACGGCCGTTGCCGCTGCCGGCGCCATCACCGGCACGCGATTCATGCGGCGGCTCCCTGCCGCGCGGATCAAGCAGGGCTTTGCTATAATGATCCTCGTTCTGGGTTCGTACCTCGTGATCCGCCGGCTCACGCACTAGGCGCCCGAGCTCCGCGTTCGTTCCCTCTTCCTCGCACGCACATGCCGCCGCGAAAACGAGAGCGCTACATCATCGGTGTCGACCTTGGTGGTACGAACATCGTCGCCGGCGCGATGCCCGAGGACGGGAGCCGGGAAATCGCGATGCGCTCAGAGCCGACGCACGCGCAGCAGGGCGCGGACGCGGTCGTCGACCGCATCGCGCGCATGATCGACACGGTGATCGCGGAAACCATCGCGGAGACGAACGCGAAGCGCGAGGATTTCGCCGGTGTCGGCATCGGTTCACCCGGGCCGCTGGATCGCGAGCACGGCATCGTGATCGTCACGCCCAATCTTGGTTGGAGAAATTTTCCGCTGCGGGATGAGGTCTCCAAGCGTGTGGGGTTGCCGGCATCGCTCGACAACGACGCAAACTGCGCGACGCTTGGCGAATGGTGGTGCGGCGCCGCCAAGGGCGCCCGCCACGTGATCGGCATAACGATTGGCACGGGCATCGGTGGCGGACTCATTCTCGACGGTCGCTTGTTTCACGGCGCGTCCGACGTTGCGGGCGAGATCGGACACACGACCATCGACTCGACGGGACGGCGATGCAACTGCGGCAACTACGGCTGTCTCGAGGCGTATGCGTCCGGTCCGGCGATCGCGGAGCGCGCGCGTGAGGCGCTCGCGGGCGGCGAGCCGTCGATTCTTCTCAAGATGGTGGGCGATGATCTCGGCAAGATCACGGCGCAGCTCGTGTACGACGCCGCCAAGAAGGATGACGACGTTGCGCGTCAGGTCGTGCGCGAGACCGCGAACTTTCTTGGCGCCGGCGTAGCGAACCTGTTGAACATCTTCAACCCGGACGTTGTCGTTATCGCCGGCGGCGTTACGCAGGCAGGGGCGCCCCTGTTCGAGCCGTTGCGTGCAGAGGTTCGGCGTCGCGCATTCAGGCCAGCAGTGGAGTCGTGCAAGATTCTTCCGGGATCGCTGCGCGGGTCGGCCGGGGTCGTCGGCGCGGTAGCGACGTTCAAGCAACAAGTTTTGGATGGGATGTGATGGCGGACAATGGGAACAGGGAACGGGGAACTGGGAACACTGACCCTCGAGCGGGCGAGAACAACACGGAGGCACGAGGAGTTCCAGTTCCCGGTTCCCAGTTCCCAGTTCCCAGTCGGAAGAAGCGACTAGGGGTCATTGGCACGTTCGTCTGGGACGTCATTTACGGGCGAGACCCGCGCGACCGGCCAGTCGAAGAATGGGGCGGCATCACCTACGCGCTTTCCGCACTCGATGCCGCGCTGCCTGACGACTGGGAGATCGTTCCCCTCGTGCGCGTGGGCGACGACCTCGCGCACGAGGCAGGTCGCTTCATGCGCACGCTCCGACGCGCGGCGCCTGACGCCGCACCGATCGCCGTGCCCTACCCGAACAATCGCGTCGAGCTGCGCTACTACAGCGACGAGCGACGCAGCGAGCGACTTTCCGGCGGAGTGCCGCCATGGAACTGGCTCGGACTCAAGCCGCTACTCGGCGATCTCGACGCGCTGTACATCAACATGATCAGCGGTTTCGAGCTCGAGCTCGAAACCGCGCAGCTGATCCGCCATCACTATCGCGGTCCGATCTACTGCGATCTGCACTCACTGATGCTCAGCGTGCAGCCGAACGGATTTCGCGCACCGCGTCCGCTCGAGAACGTCGCGGCGTGGTGCGCGTGCTTCGATCTGCTGCAAGTGAACGAAGATGAGGCCGGGCTCATGGCACACGATCCGATGGCGCTCGCGGCGACGGCATTCGCGAACGGGATTCGTTCGCTCGTCGTCACGCTCGGCGCGCGCGGCGTGGTGTACTTCGCCGCGCCGGGCTTTGACGCGCTGTCCGACCTTACGCGACAACCACTTGCGTCCACACCGGCGATCGGACCGGTGCGAACCGCGCTTTTGCCTGCCGAACGCGTGCGCGGCACGCTCGATGCCGGTGATCCGACGGGATGTGGCGACGTCTGGGGCGCGACCTATTTCTCACGGCTGGCTGCCGGTGATAAGTTGTCCGACGCGATGCGCGCGGCGATGCGCGCCGCAGCACGCAACGTGGAGCACCGGGGTGCCACCGGGCTCGCGCACTACCTTCGCGGAGAGCTCAGCCCGACGTGACCACCGTCATCAACGTTCCGCCCTCGCTCGATGCGGAGACGATCGAGCAAGTCCTGGATCAGGTGGCCCCGCTCCCACGCGATCAGAAGGTGCTCATCGATGCTCGCCACACGCGGTGGGCGTCACCGTACGCGCTGACCACGATGCTGACGCTCGGACAAACACGCGCTGAGCGCGCCGCGTTCACCGGACCGGAGAACGACGACACGGCGTCGTATTGGGGGCGCACGGGTTTCTACAAGCACGCCGAGCAGATCTTCGATCTTCACGGTCACGTTCCGCGCGCGCGCAACGGCGGCGAGTCGAGCGTGCTGCTGGAGATCACGCCCGTCGCGAAGAGCGAGGACGTGCACGACGTCGTCGAGCGCATTCAGCAGAAGGCGCAGGCGATCCTCGTGAACGAGCTGCACCTCGACCCGCAGGCGACGATGCGATTCGCGATGACGCTCTCGGAAGCATGTCAGAACATCGTCGAGCACGCACAGCGCGGCGGATGGGTGGCGGTACAGACGTACACGTGGCGGCAGCGGCTCGGACGTCGCGTGGTGCAGATCGCCGTCTGCGATGCAGGCATCGGCTTTCGTGCCTCGCTCGAGAACGCGCAGGGCCGGCGCATCACCGACCGCTGGGACGATGGCATGGCCCTCGAGGATGCGGTGATTCGCGGCGTGAGTCGCTTCCGCGATCCCGGGCGCGGGCAAGGTCTCGCCGGCGTACGACGATTCGTCGGCAAGTGGGATGGCAAACTCTCGATCCGCAGTGGTACCGCGCGGATCGCGATCGTGCCGAGTTGGGATGAGGACGTCCCCTTGGCTGAAGATCTCGCGCCGTTTCCCGGCGCGCAGATCCAGATCACGATTCCAGAACGGATACCTCCGCGGTGATCAATCATATCGATGTCAGCTCGGTGCTTCGACGCACCGTGTGCGATCTGTACTCCAACCTCGTGACGCGACCCACGGGTGCCGCTGTGCGGACGGAAATCGAGAACCTCCTCGCCGCGTGGCGCGGCCCGTCGCTGACGGTGATCGATTTCTCCCACGTCAACCTGCTGGACTTCTCCTGTGCCGACGAGGTAGTCGCGAAGCTGCTGCTTCGATTCGAGGGCGGCGCACCACCTCAGGACGCGTATTTTCTGCTGCGTGGCGTCCGCGAGGACCATCTCGACGCCATCGAGCACGCGCTCGAGCGGTACCAGCTCGCACTCGTTATGCAGGCCGACGACGGCGCCCTGTTCCTTGTGGGCACCGTGAACGACGAACTGCGGCGCGCGTGGCTGGCGCTCCGGGAGCTCGGCCGCGGCGCGGCGGAGGAGCTCGCGTCGGCGCTTGGGCAGGAGCTGGCCGACGCCGCGGCGCTGCTGGCCGCGCTCCACGAGCGTCGGCTCGTCATGCGATTCGAGGACACCTACGTGCCACTCGGGGCGACGCCGTGAGCCAGATCTACAACCCACCGCTCCAGGTGGTCGGCTTCATCGGCACACGCGCCGGCGACGAGGACCGGGGTCCGCAGATCCGACTGAATGCGGAAGAAGCCCGGTTCCGGCTGATTCTCGACGGTGAATTGGTGTGGATCTACGGGCCGCGGCGCCACGAGCTGGCGCCGGTGGCCATCGACGACTCCGTACCGCGGGGCGGTGTCGTCGTGCGGGACATCGCGGGCGTCACGGTCACCGAGATCGTGCGCCTGGTGAAGCCGAACCTCGACGCACGCCCCGACCGCGGCGCTTACGCCTAACGCAGCGCGCACCCAATGCCTCGATCGCCACGCCGTCTCGGCCTGTCCACCCTCGCCGTCACCGGCGGCGCGTCACACGGCGACCCCGACACCCCGGTGGTGCAGCCGCTGGTGCAGTCGGCGAATTTCATCCAGGAGATCGGGACGGCTGACGGCCTCCGGTATCCCCGGTACGGCAACGTGCCTAACGCCGAGTCGGTCCAGAAGCGGCTCGCGCTCCTGGAGGGCGCGGAGGCGGCGATCGTGCTCTCGAGCGGCATGGGGGCGACGGCCTGCGCGCTCCTCGCCCTGCTCCGTCCTGGCGACCACCTCCTCGCGAGCAACTGGGTCTACGGCGGCACGCGGCTGCTCTTCGCCCAGGAGTTTGCGACCATGGGCATCGACGTCACGCTCGTCGATCCCATGGAGACTCGCGCCTGGCGGAAGCGCATGCGCAAGGAGACCCGCGCCATCTTCGTCGAGTCGCCCGTCAACCCGACCTGCCGCGTCCTCGACCTGCGGCCGATCAGCTACCTCACGAAAGAAGGCGGCCTCGCGCTCGTGGTCGACTCGACGTTTGCGAGCCCGGTCAATTTCCGCCCCCTCGAGCACGGCGCGGACGTCGTCATTCACTCCGCCACGAAGTACCTCAACGGGCACCACGACATCCTCAGCGGGGTCGTGTTAGGCACCGCGCCGTACATCGAGGAGGTGCGCCAGAAGATGGTGGTCTGGGGCCAGTCGCCCGACCCCTTCGCCTGCTGGCTCCTCGAGCGCGGCCTCAAGACGATCGACGTGCGCGTCGCGAGACAGAACGAGAACGCCCGGCGAATCGCCGAGTGGTGTAATGCTCGCAGGGAGGTTCGCCACGTGCATTATCCTGGACTCGAAGACCACCCGGACCACGAGGTCGCGCGTACGTTCCTCGACGGATTCGGCGGCATGCTGGCAATCGAGCTCGTTGGCGGCGGCCGGAGCGCGGAGCGCTTCCTCCGGCGACTTCGTCTCATCAAGCACGCCCCGAGCCTCGGTGGTGTCGATTCGGTGGTGTCGGAGCCGCGCTTCACGTCGCATTCGCACCTGACCAGCGACGAACGCGCGTCGCTCGGCGTGCCGGACGGGTTTCTGCGCCTGAGCGTCGGCATCGAGAACGTGGACGACCTCATTGCGGACTTGGAACAGGCGCTCAAATGAGCGTCGTAGAGGTACCCGGCGAGTCGAGCCCCAGCGACCGTCGGCGCGACGAGCGACGATTGAATTCGCGACTCGCCGATTTTCCGGCGCCCGAGGTCCGACGCGCCGTCCTCACCTGGCTGCTGGCGGCGATCGTCGTCGTGCTGTTCCTCTGGATGGTCCGGCGGGTGCTCATCGCCGGCATCCTCGGCATCGTGATCGCGGCATACCTGCGGCCGTTGTATCTGCGGATCCACCACCGGACCGAGCGGCCCATTGTCAGCGCGGTGCTCACCCTGCTCGTGGTGATCATCCCGGTGCTGGGCGCGCTCGCGTACAGTTACGTCGAGCTGGTGGATGTGCTCGGGTACATCGATTCGCACCAAAACGAGGTCGCAGAGCGGATTGACGCCGCGATTCGGCAGCTGCCGTTCATGACCGATGCGAACCCGACCGAGACAGTGCGCGCCTACGTCCTGACGGTTTCGGGTTATGGAACCAAGATCCCCGCAGCCGTCCGGGAGGCGCTGGTCGAGCTCTCGGTCGCCATCACGATCTTCCTGCTGACGGCGGCGTATGTGTTTACAGATGCCGACTCGATCGTCAGTTATGTGCGAAGCAAAGTACCGCAGCGCTATGACCGACTACGGGATGCGTTGGTGACAAACGTCACAGGGGTGCTGTACGGGGCGATCTACTCGACGCTCCTTACGCAGAGCCTCAAGACGCTCGTCATCTTTCTCTTGAACCTCGCGTTCGGCGTACCGCTCGCCGCGGTACTGGCGATCCTGGCCTTCATCATCGGCTTCTTCCCGATCGTCGGCTCGTGGAGCGTGTATGTACCAGTCGCGGCGTGGCTGCTGGTGTTTCGAGACAGCCCGGTGCGCGCTGGATTGATGGTGCTCGTTGGATTTCTTCTGAACACGTTGTTCATCTCGACGTACCTGCGCCCCAAGATCGCCGCCGAGCGCTCTGGGGTATTGAACTTTTACTGGATGTTCGTCGCGCTCGTGACGGGTGTATACACGTTCGGGCTCGCCGGCATCCTGCTCGGTCCGATCCTCATCGGATTGCTCAAGGCGGTCGTGGACTCCGTAACGGCCCACGCCAGCTGGCGGCTCACCGACGTCGAGGAAGGCACCGGGTAGCGAGTAGGCACTCGGAAGGTGGAGCAGTGATTCGGTTCCAGCACGTCTACAAGGAATATCCGCGCACTGGCCTGGTGCTTCAGGACGTGTCGCTCTTCGTCGGCAAGGGTGAGTTCATCTTTCTCACCGGGCCGAGCGGCGCGGGCAAGAGCTCGCTGCTCAAGTTGATCTACATGGAGGAGCTCCCCACGAAGGGCGACGTGTGGGTGAGTGGCGTGCGCTCGAAGGGCGTGAAGCGAAAGGAAGTCGCCAAGCTCCGACGGAAGCTCGGCGTCGTGTTCCAAGACTTCCGGCTGCTCGAGGATCGCACGGCCGAAGCCAACGTAGCGTTCGCCCTCGAGGTCATCGACGTGCCGCGTTCGTCGATCCAGCCCAAGGTCGCGCGGGCGCTCGCGCAGGTCGGTCTCGCCGCCAAGGGCACGAGCATGCCTCGCGAGATGAGCGGCGGCGAACAGCAGCGGGTCGCGATCGCACGCGCGCTGGTGAACGACCCGTTCGTGCTCGTCGCCGACGAGCCCACGGGGAACCTCGATGAGCGTGCGACGCGCGGTGTCTTTCAGCTGCTCCGCGACATCAACGCGTCGGGGACAGCGGTCGTGATGGCCACACACAACCTCGAGCTCGTACGACGCTCAGGCTATCGCACCATCGAGATCAACCGCGGTCAGGTCGTGTTCGATTCCGGCGACGGCGATCGGGGAAAGAAGGTGGAGGTCCTGGCGTGAGACTCGCGCTCCGGGAGACGATGATCGGATTCCGCCGCGCGCCAGGGTTGAGCGTGCTGAGCATCACGACTATCGCGTTCTCGCTGTTTGCCTTCGGGCTGTTCTCGCTGGTCGCGGTGAACATTCGGAAAACGCTCAGCGAAGTCGAATCGCGCGTTGAGATCCGCGCGTTCCTCGCGGACGGCACGCCAGTGGAAGTCGTGTCTGCCGCGATGGGCGACATCGGTGCCTTCCCCGAAGTAAGTCGCGTGGAGTACGTCTCGCCCGACTCGGCCCTCGCGCGCGCGCGCGCCGAGCTGGGCGAGTTCAAGGACGTGTTCGAGAGTGCGTTCCTCCCCGCCTCCATCGACATCCGGATGCGCGAGGGGCATCGCGATCCCGAGACCGTGAAGACGATCGCGGGTCGCATCAAGTCGTTCGAGTTCGTCGATGACGTCCGGTACGGCGAGGACTGGGTCGACAAGCTGTATCGCATTCGCAACGTCGCCACAGCCACCGGTCTCGTTCTGGGTCTCGCGTTTGCGGCCGTTGCGGTGATCATCATCGGCGCGACGATCCGCATGACGGTCATGGCGCGCGCGCGCGAGATCTCGATCATGCGCCTGGTGGGCGCGACGGACGCATTCATCCGCCGCCCCTTCCTGATCGATGGGTTCCTCAAGGGCATCCTGGGCGGCTTGCTCGCCCTGGGCCTCACCTGGTTCGCCAGCCAGGTGATCAGCCACAATTTCATTCAGACCGCGTTCTTCTCGCGCAGCCTCGCGTCGCTCGGCTTGTTAGGCGGGGCGATGATCGGTGTGCTCGGCAGCTCGCTGTCGGTCGGGCGACACCTCCGGAAGGTCTGATGCGGTGCCTGCGGGTCCTCCTCTGCGGGGTCGTGCTCGCGGCCCCGGTGGCGGTGCGGTCGCAGCAGCCACAGCCGCCGTCCCAGGAGAAGACCAGCGGCGAGGCGAAGATCCGCCAACAGCGCGAGGAGCTCGAGCGCATCCGGCGCGAGCGTGAGGAGCTGCAGCGCAACATGACGGAGCTGCAGTCCAAGGCCCACGATCTCGATGCCGAGGTGACCAACCTGCACCAGCAGGCGGACGCCACGGCGCGAGTGGTTCGATCGCTGGACGTGCAGCTCGAGACGATCACCACGGAAGTGGACGGCACGACCTCGAGCCTGCTGCGCGCCGAGGACGAGCTGGCGGTGAAGAAGGCCGTGTTGCAGCGGCGCCTGATCGACATCTACAAGCGTGGCCCGATGTATACGACCGAAGCGCTGCTCGCGGCGCGTACGTTCGGCGAGCTGCTGGGTCGATACAAGTACCTCCACGAGCTGGCACTGCGCGACCGGTCGCTCGTCACCCGCGTCGAGGACCTCTACGATCAGGTCGCAAAGCAGCGCCAGCAGCTCGTTCGCCTGCGCGATGAGTTCGAGCGCAGCCGCCAGGAGAAGCGCGAAGAGGAGGATCGGCTTCGGGCGCTGGAAGAAAACCGATCGAGAAACCTCAACGTCATCAAGCGGTCCGCCAAGGAAACCGAGGCACGCCTCGCGGCGGTCGGCCGCGACGAAACGCGTCTGACGAACACGATCGCGGCGTTCGAGGAGGCGCGAAAGAAGGCGGCCGAGCGGCCTAACGCGCCCTCGGTGCTGAGCAGCAGCACGCTCAAGACGAGCGACTTCGGCAAGCTCGATTGGCCGGTCGACGGATCGATCATCTATCGGTTCGGTCGCGCCGTGAACCCGAACAACACGACCATCCGCTGGAATGGCGTTGGGATTGCCGCGCCAAGCGGAGCGTCGGTGAAGGCCGTCGCCGGCGGTGAAGTCATGGTCGCGGAGGCGATCGGAACGTACGGCCTCACAGTGATCGTGCAGCACGGCGGCGGGGACTACTCCGTGTACGGATCGCTGTCGCGCATCGACGTCCAGAAAGGCCAGCAAGTGATCAAGGGTCAGGTGATTGGGGCGGTCGGCGTCTCCGACCCCGAGCTCGACCCGCACCTGCACTTCGAGATTCGGCCGAAGGGCCGCGCGATCGACCCGCTCGTGTGGCTGCGAGGCGAGCAGAAGTGACGGTCAACCGCTGCTCGACGTGCGGGCGGTTTCGTGATTATCGCGAGGGGGATCGGTACTGCTTCATCTGCGGCAACGAGTCGCTGGATGCCACGTGCGCCTGTGGCCGGCCATTCGATTACGCCCTGGGCGAAGACGGCGATTTACATTGCCCACGATGCGGCGTGGCACTGCGAGGTCGTTCCGGCAACTTCGAGCCGTAGAGCCAGGCGACAGGCGACAGGCGACAGGCGACAGGCGACAGAAAGAGCGTGTCATTCCGAGCGAGCGACAGCGAGTCGAGGAATCGCCGTCCTCCCGAAAGAGGGACTCTGTTCCCCCTTTCCGCTATTCCCGATTCCCGATTCCCGATTCCCGACCGTTGCTGTTAGGCGCTCACACCTCCATCGCCGGTGGCACCCATGAAGCCCCACCGCGCGCCAACGCCATTGGCGCGACCGCGATGCAGATCTTCACCAAGATGGCGAACCGATGGGCGGAGCGTGAATGCGAGGCGCCCGAGCTCGAGGCGTTTAGCGCTGCCGTCGCAGCCACCGACCTGCGTGCGCTCAACGCCCACGACAGCTACCTCATCAACCTCGCATCGCCAGACAAGGTGCTCCGGGCGCGGTCCATCGAGTCCTTCGTCTGCGAGCTCCGAAGGTGTGAAGCGCTGGGACTCGGCGCGCTGGTATCGCATCCCGGGAACTTCATGGACGACCGCGCGAGCGGCCTCGCGAGAAACGCCGACGCGATCGTCGAGGCGCTGGCGCGTGTGCCCGGCAAAGCTCGGCTGCTGCTCGAGACCACTGCCGGCAGTGGTACCGCGCTCGGTGCGACATTCGAGGAGCTCGCGGCAATCATCGCGCGAGTACCTGCCCGAACACGACGACGCGTCGGCGTGTGCATCGACACCGCGCACATCTTCGCCGCCGGGTACGACATTGCCCGCGACTACGACGCTGTCATCGCGCGCTTCGACGAGCGCATCGGTCTCGACCGACTCGGCGCGATGCATCTAAACGACTCAAAGGCACCGCTGGGCTCGCGACGCGACCGCCACGAGCTGATCGGCGAGGGCGCCATTGGAGAGCTGGCGTTTCGCCGGATCATGACCGACGAGCGACTCACCGAGGTACCCAAAGTCATCGAGACGCCGAAGCTCGACGACCCGGTGAAGACTGACCGTCGGATGCTCAGGCGACTGCGACGCTTTGCCGCTGGGTGATACGCCTTGGAAACGACTAATACGCTGGACCGACGCCCTGTGGACGTGGCGCCCGTTCGGCGAGCGGCGTAGAGTTCCACCCATGCGCCGATCGTCGTCGCTCGCGCGCGCGCTGTCGCGCGTCACCCTGTTGCTGCAGCTCCTGCTGCCGACAGTGGTCTCCATCGCGGATGCGCGTCTCGAGCGCGACGCGACGAGCGCGCGTGCGTACTCGCACGTCGAAGCGACGACCGGTAACGATTGCGCGCGCGCCCACAAGGCGGATTGTGCGCTCTGCCAGCACCTCACGACTCCACTCGCGAAGGCGGCGAAAGCCGCGCCGCCGATCTACGCGGGCCAATGCGAGCGACCCGCCGTGGCATTCGGCGTGTCGCGTCCACCGAGACACATCCAGCGCCCTTCCCTTCCGCGCGCCCCGCCGATCGGCTGAGCACCGCGCACCGCTGGTGCGCCTGTAACGGTCTCTCGACGCCTACGCCTCATCGCCGCACCGCCTAACGCACACGGCGGGGTCCGTGGGTTCACCGTGCTCAGGAGCAACACCAACATGTCACGAACGTCCGCGCATGACGCGCGAGCCTCCGGCATCCCGGCGATGCTGTGGGGTGCCTTCGTCATCCTCGCCGTTGCGTCGTGGCCCGCGAGTGCACAGCGGGACACGACGAAGAAAAAGACACCGTCCGATAGCGCGCGCATTGCCGACTCCATCGCAGTCGTCCGAGAGCTGGAGCGCATCCGGGCGGAGCCGCGAGCGCACGACCCGGGACAGCAGCAGCCACCACCGGGCGCTCCATCGAACCCGCGGATGCTGCCGGACATCAGCGCCGTCGGCGACCTCATTGGCGACCTGTCGCCAAAGGGCAGCACGCAGGAAGGCGGCGAACGGTTCAGCGTTCGCGAGGTAGAAGTCGCGCTTCAGGCAGCCGTCGATCCGTACTTTCGCGGCGACGTGTTCTTCGGGGTCTCGGATCTGGAGAAGATCTCGATCGAGCAGGCCTACCTGACGGCGACCTCGCTCCCGTGGGGTCTCGAGGTTCGGCTTGGTCGGTATCTGATGCCGGTCGGGAAACAAAACACGACGCATCGTCACGACCTGCACACCGTCGACTACCCGTACGCCCTCCAGCGCTTTCTCGGCGACGAGGGCCTCAAGGGCACTGGCATCTATGCCTCGAAAATCTTCGCGCCGTTCGGGTTCTACCAGGAGATCATCGTCACCGCAGTCGACCGGTTCGGTGAACCAACGCCGGGGCTCGTAACGATCGACCCGGTGAACAAGCAGCTGAGTGGGCTCGGGTATTCCGCCAGACTTCGCAACTACTGGGACCTGAGCCAGGCGAGCAACATCGAGCTGTCGTTCTCCGGCATTACGGGAAAACGAGAGCAGCCGGTGTTAGGCGGCGATCCGACGCTCGGCACGCCAGCGCGGCAAAGCGTCGTCGGCACCGACTTCACGTATCGGTGGCGCCCGCTCCAGCAAGGCCTCTACAAGTCGTTCATTTTGCAGGCCGAGCTCCTCCAGCAACTCAACGAACAGGATCCGACACTCGAGCTGCCTGATGGGGTATCTCCAGACGGTCTGCTCTACGGTGGACCGACGCGGAACTTTACGGGCGGCTACGCCTTCGCACGATACCAGCTCACGCGTCGCGGCTACCTCGGCGCCCGCTTCGACTCGTTTCAGGACGAAGGGGCCAACGGCAGCGCGACCAACGCGGTCTCCGGATACCTGGAATTCTTCCCGAGCGAGTTCTCCAAGTTGATGGTCGGGTACGAGCGGTACTCGCCCGCGGAGGGCTCGGCAACCAATCGGATCCTGCTGCAGGCCACGTTCGCTCTGGGCCCGCACAAGCCTCACCCATTCTGACGCATTCGGCGCCACGCGCGCCCGGGAGTTTACCGAGATGTTTCTGCATCGACTCACCAAGCATGTGGCGTTAGGCGCTGCGCTCGTCGCGTCGCCTAACGCCGGAGTCTCCACCGCGCAGGCCCAGCTCAAGGTCGTCACGAGCACGACCGACCTCTACGACATCGCGAAAGCCGTCGGCGGGGACAAGATCACCGCGACCCACATCGGCGAGGGCTACCAGGACCCACACTTCGTCGAGGCAAAGCCCAGCTTCGTCCTTCAGCTCCGTAACGCCGACGTGTGGGCGTTCGTGGGCCTGGACCTCGAGATCGGCTGGATGCCGCTGTTGCTCCAGGGTGCCCGCAACCCGAAGCTGCAGCCGGGCCAGCCGGGGTACGTCGACGCCTCGCGCGTAATCGCCGTGCTCGATGGAGCGCGGGGAAACGTCGACCGCAGCCAGGGCGACGTCCACCCGTTAGGCAACCCGCACTACTGGCTCGACCCCGAGAACGGCCGCCGGATCGCGAAGCTGTTTCAGGACACGTTCGCGAAGCTCGATCCGAAGAACGCAACGATGTACGACGCGAATGCAAAGGCGTTCACGCAGCGGCTCGATGCGGCCGAGCGCACCTGGCAGCCCGACCTCGCGAAGATCAAAGGTCAGCCAGTCGTGGCGTGGCATACGAGCTGGCGCTACTTCGCCGAGTACACGGGAATGAACATCGTGGGATTCATGGAGCCCAAGCCGGGCGTTCCGCCATCGCCCGCACACCTCGCGGGCCTCATTCAGACCATGAAACAGGCTGGCGCCAAGGTCATTGTCATGGAGCCATTCTACGACAAGAAGACCGCCGACTTCGTGGCCAGCAAGACGGGCGCGAAAGTGCTCGTGCTGTCGCCGTCCGTGGGCGGCACGAAAGGGCTCAACGACTACATCCAGCTCATGACGAGCGGCATTCAACAGCTGGCGGCGGCGCTCTGACATGGCACCGCTCGCGACCTTCGACCGCGCTACGCTCGGCTACGGCCGCCGCGCGGTGCTCACCGACATCTCGTTCGAGATTCCAGAGGGAGACTTTCTGGGTCTCGTCGGGCCGAATGGTGCCGGCAAGACCACGATCCTTCGCGCGCTACTCGGTAGCCTCGAGCCGATCGGCGGCAATGTGACACGCGCACCGACACTGCGATTCGGGTACGTCCCGCAGCGCGACCAGGTGGACTACAGCTTCCCGCTCAAGGTCCTCGATGTCGTCCTGATGGGTCGGTATGACCGGATCGGGCTCGGACGCCGACCGACGGTTGACGACCGCCGTCGCGCACATCAGGCGCTGGAGCACGTCGGTATCGACCGCCTCGCCGACCGACCGCTGGCGGACCTCTCGGGCGGCCAGAAGCAGCGCACCCTCATCGCGCGCGCGCTTGTCGGCGAGCCTAACGTGCTCGTGCTCGACGAGCCCACCAACGGGATGGACCTCGTCGCTACCACGCAGATTCTCGGGCTCGTGCGCGAGCTGCATGACCGGGACGGCCTCACGGTCCTCATGGTGAGTCACGCGCTCAACGAGGTCTCGAACTACGTCGAGCGCATTGCGCTCGTGGTGGAGGGCGGCTTCCGCATCGGTACCACCGCCGAGATCATGACCGAGCACGCGTTGAGCCAGATGTACGGGATTCCCGTGGAAGTAAACTCCGTCGAGGGGCACCGGATCGTCGTGGCGCGCCGACGAACCGACGAGGCAGCGGGCAGTCGTGTTTAGTACCGTCCTCCTCTTCCGCGAGGCACTGTATGGCGCGCTCGTGATCGCCCTCGCGTGCTCGGTCATTGGCGTGTACGTCGTGTTGCGGCGCATCGTCTTCGTGGGCGCGGCACTCGCGCAGATCTCTTCCGCGGGTATCGCGCTCGCACTCTGGCTGGCCGGTGCAGGGCTCGCTCTCGGTGGTGCGGCCAACCCGACCGTCGTCTCGCTGCTTCTGACGCTTGTGGCGGTCCTGTTCTTCGCGAGCGGAACGCGCGGGCGCGTGCCGCCTGACGCCACCATCGGGATCACGTACTCGGTAGCGGCCGCGGTGGGAATTCTCCTGATCGCGAAAGCAGCGTCCGGCGAGGCTCACGACATTTTCCTGACCGGCAACATCCTCGGTATCACACGCCGCGACACGCTCGTGCTATTGGGCGTCACCGTTCCCGTGCTCGCCATTCACGCGCTGTTCTACAAGGAGCTGCTGTTCGTCTCCTTCGATCGAGAGACCGCCGGCACGCTCGGCTACAACGTTCGCCGTTGGGATCTGCTGCTCTATCTCACGCTCGGGGTCGTGATCGCGTCGGCTATGCAGTTCGCCGGGGTGATGCTCGTCTTCAACTTCCTAGTGCTGCCGGCCGTGTCGGGCCTTCTCCTCTCACATACGATGCGCGGCGTGTTCTTCTGGTCGGTGGTATCGGCGCTGGTCGCGGCGTTCGTCGGGTTCTCGTTGTCAGTCCCATTCGATCTCCCGTCGGGTCCCGCGATTTCCGCGGTATCAGGGGCGCTGGTCATGGTCTCGTGGGGCGTTCGGCGGATCGCGGCGTACGGGTAGCGCTGGTCGCGGTCCCGCGACCCGAATACCTTCCGCAATGGCCAGGGCGAGGGTCATCACCGAGCGGGACGTGCGGCGGGCGGCGAACGGCGGCTCGCGTGAGCTGGACGCAACCGGCGCCATCATCACACCGAGCGCCCGGGACGCTGCCGTGCGGTCGGGGGTCACGCTGAAAGGGAGCAAGCTCGGGCCACCTCAGCGCGAAGCGCGGCGCGCAGGATCCCGCTCGGAGCTCGTACCCTCCCCGAGCGAGACATCCGTGCAGACCCCTGTCCTGACGCCGTCTCCAGCGCCAGCACAGCGCATCGCTGTTGGCGCGGACCACGGCGGGGTTGCGCTTCGCGACGCGATCGCGGCGCGTCTGCGCGAGCTTGGCCACGACGTCACGGATCACGGCACGACCGGGACGTCGCCGGTGGACTATCCCGACTACGCGATCGCGGTCGCTCGAGCCGTCGCGACTGGGGGCGCACGTATCGGCATCATGGTCGACGGCGCAGGCATCGGAAGCTGCATGACAGCGAACAAGGTGCCCGGGGTGCGCGCTGCAATGTGTCATGACGTGACCACCGCGCAAAACGCGCGGGAGCACAACAACGCGAACGTGCTTACCCTCGGTGGGGGGCTCATCGGCACGAGGCTCGCTCTGGCGATCGTCGAGACGTTCCTCTCCACGAGCTTCGGCGGCGGCCGGCACGCAGCACGCGTCGCGAAGATCGACGCGCTCGACGCCCCGCGAGTCCAACGTTAGGGCCGGATCTCCACGTATCCTTCCATACATGAAGCGAGAAGACGCCCTCGAGTACCACGCAACCCCGAAGCCGGGAAAGATCGCCGTCGTCCCGACGAAGCAGCTCACGAACCAGCGAGACCTCTCGCTCGCCTACTCGCCGGGCGTCGCCGAGCCCTGCATCGAGATCAAGCAGAATCCTGACGACGCGTACCGATACACATCGAAGGGCAACCTCGTCGCCGTCGTGACCAACGGCACCGCCGTGCTCGGGCTGGGCAACATCGGTGCGCTTGCCGGCAAGCCGGTCATGGAAGGCAAGGCGAACCTCTTCAAGCAATTCGCCGACCTCGACGTGTTCGACCTCGAGGTCGGATCCGAGAATCCCGACGACGTGATCCGGTTCTGCCAATTGCTCGAGCCGACCGTCGGCGGCATCAACCTCGAGGACATTCGCGCGCCCGATTGCTTCTACATCGAGGAGACACTCCGGAAGACGATGAAAATTCCCGTCTTCCACGACGACCAGCACGGGACGGCGATCATCTCGGGGGCTGCGCTCCTGAACGCACTCGAGATCGTCGGGAAGCGCATTGAAGACGTGCGAGTCGTGTTCTCGGGCGCCGGCGCCGCCGCCATCGCCACCGCGTCGCATTACGTGCGACTCGGCGTTAGGCCCGAGAACCTCATCATGTGCGACCGCGTGGGCGTGATCTACGCCGGCCGCACGCACGACATGGACCCCTACAAGGCGCGGTTCGCCAACGACACCTCGGCGAGAACCATCGCCGAGGCGCTTGACGGGGCAGACGTGTTCATTGGCCTGTCCGTCGCCGGAGCCATTCGGGGTGAGATGATCGCACGAATGGCTGCGCAACCGATCATCTTCGCGCTCGCGAACCCGGTTCCCGAGATCCTGCCTGACGCCGTGCGGGCGGTCCGCGCCGACGCGCTCGTGGCAACCGGCCGCAGCGACTACCCGAATCAGGTCAACAACGTCCTCGGCTTCCCGTTCATCTTCCGTGGCGCGCTGGATGCGCGCGCGACCGGGGTGAACGAGGAGATGAAGATGGCAGCGACGCGCGCGCTCGCCGCGCTCGCGAAGGAAGATGTGCCGGAGAGCGTAGCGGCACTGTACGGCCTCCGGTCGGTGAAGTTCGGGCGCGACTACCTCATTCCCTTCCCGTTCGACCCGCGCGTGTTGCTCTGGGTTGCGCCGGCCGTCGCGTGGGCGGCCGTGGCGAGCGGGGTCGCCAAGAACTTCGTGGACGTCGAGGACTACCGACACCAGCTCGAGGCTCGACTGGGGCGCGCGCGCGGTATCATTCGCGGCATCATCAACCGCGCTGTTCGCGATCCCAAGCGTATCGTGTTGCCGGAGGGTGAGGAGCCAAAGATCCTGCGGGCGGCCCGGATCATCGTCGACGATGGCGTCGGCTACCCGATCCTCCTCGGGAACCGCGAGGTCATCGAGCGCACCGCGCGGGCGTCGGGGATATCGCTCGACGACCTCGAGATCGAGGATCCCGCGACGTCCCCGAATCGCGAGCGATACGCCGCGTTTCTATGGGAGCGCCGCCAGCGAAAGGGGATGAGCTTCGGCGAAGCGCATCGCCGGCTCTACAACGGGAACTACTTCGGTTCCGTCATGGTGGCCTGCGGCGATGCCGACGCGCTGCTCTCGGGAATGACCATGCAGTACCCGGAGACCATCCGCCCCGCGCTCGAAGTCGTGGGGGCGCATCCGCGGGCCGGGCTGGTGAGCGGCATGTACATGCTCGTATTCGACAAGCACGTCGTCTGCTGCGCCGACACGACGGTCAACATCGACCCGTCGGCCGAGCAGTTGGCGCAGATTGCGTATGCCGCAGCGCGCATCGTTCGAACGTTCGGCATCGAGCCTCGAGTCGCCATGCTCAGCTTCTCGAACTTTGGCTCGGTACGTCATCCGGACGCGGAAAAGGTCTCCCGCGCCGTCCAATTGGTGCGGCAGCGCGACCCGAATCTGATCGTGGATGGAGAAATGCAGGCAGACAGCGCGCTCGACGAACGGATTCTGGCCGACAGCTATCCGTTCAGTGCCTTGAAGGAACCAGCCAACGTGTTGATATTTCCGAACTTGAGCGCGGGTAACATCGCGTACAAGCTGCTCAATCAACTCGGTGGAGCGACGGCGATCGGGCCGATCCTCATCGGCATGCGCCATCCCGTGCACGTCCTCGAGCACGGCGCGGACGTGCAGGAGATCGTGAACATGGCAGCCGTCGCCGTGATCGACGCGCAGTCGCGCACCTCCACCGCCGACGTCGCGACTGCCGTCGTCAGCTGACGCAGGCGACGGCGGGCCGAACCTTTGACACTGGACATCCGAGAACATGGCTACAGAGACCAAGCCCGTCCCGGGAGTGGCGGATTCGACAAATGGACTCGAACGGCAGGGGCTGCGCCCGAGCGGACAGGTCCACTGGAATCTCGTCGCGCCCGAGCTGATGCAGGCGGCCGCGCGGCGCGGCGAAGGCGAGTTTGCCGACATGGGTCCGTTCGTCGCGGTCACGTCGCCGCACACCGGGCGCTCGCCGAACGACAAGTTCGTGGTGCGCGAGCCGTCCACGGAGGCTGATATCGATTGGGGCAAGGTGAACCAGCCGTATGCGCCGGCCCATTTCGATGTGCTGTTGGCGGACGTGCGCGCGTACCTCGACACGCAGCCCGAGCTGTTCGTGCAGGACCTGCGCTGCGGCGCCGATCCGGGGCATCGCCTGAGCGTACGCTACGTGACGCCTAACGCGTGGCACGCCGCGTTCGTCCGGAACATGTTCATCCGTCCGCACCACAGCGAATTGCCCACGTTCGACCCGAACTTCACGGTGCTGCATGCTCCGGAGTTCCAGGCCGACCCGGCACGCCACGGAACCCGGTCGAGCACGTTCATTGTCCTGAACTTCGCGAAGCGGATGATCCTCATCGGCGGAACGCGGTACGCCGGTGAGCTCAAGAAGTCGATGTTCACGGTCATGAATTACTTCATGCCGAAGGACGGCGTGCTCTCCATGCACTGCTCGGCCAATCTTGGCCCGCAGGGTGACACGGCGTTGTTCTTCGGGCTGTCCGGCACCGGCAAGACCACGCTTTCGGCCGACCCCGAGCGGTCGCTCATTGGCGATGACGAGCATGGTTGGTCGGAGACCGGCATCTTCAACTACGAGGGCGGCTGCTACGCCAAGGTTATCAACCTCTCGGCCGAAGGGGAGCCGGACATCTACGCCACAACGCAGATGTTCGGTACGATCCTCGAGAATGTGGTGCTGGACCCGACGTCGCGACGCGTGAGATTCGAGGACCAGTCGATCACCGAAAACACGCGGGCGTCGTATCCCCTGTCCTACATTCGTAACCATGTGCCGAGCGGCCGCGGCGCTCACCCGAAGAACGTTGTGCTCCTGACCGCCGACGCGTTCGGTGTGCTTCCGCCCATCGCGCGCCTAACGCGTGAGCAGGCGATGTACTACTTCCTTTCCGGCTACACCGCGAAGGTGGCGGGAACGGAGCGTGGCGTGACCGAGCCCCAGGCAACGTTCAGCGCCTGCTTTGGTGCGGTGTTCCTCGTCTGGCACCCGACGAAGTACGCCGAGATGCTCGGGCGCCTGCTCGCCGAGCACGACGCGCGGGTGTGGCTGGTGAACACCGGCTGGAGCGGCGGGCCGTACGGCGTCGGCAAGCGCATGAAGCTCGGGTATACCCGGGGCATGGTGCGTGCCGCGCTCGCCGGGCAGCTCGACCAGGTCGCGACGCAGACCGACGAGCGGTTCGGGCTTGCCGTGCCGACGCAGGTGCCTGGTGTGCCAGCGGAGGTCATGCGCCCTCGCGATACGTGGAGTGACGGGGCCGCGTACGATGCGCAGGCGAAGAAGCTGGCTGAGATGTTCCGCAAGAACTTCGAGAAGTTCGGCAGCAACATCGCGCCAGCCATCGCCGACGCAGGACCAAAGGCCTGACGTACGGGGACTCGGGACTGAACAACGGGGACTGGGGACTCGGCCAGGATGCTATTACTGGCGAAGATACCTCCGCAGCGGTAGAAGCCTCGCAGCCGAGTCCCTAGTCCCTGCCTGGACCGTCGTGATCATTCGAGATCCTCTCTGGAACAACATCCGTGTCGACGCGCTGGCCTTGCAGCTCGTCGACACGCCCGTTTTCCAGCGACTTCGATACGTTAGGCAGCTCGGGCTGGCGTACCTCGTCTACCCCGGCGCCACCCACACGCGGTTCGAGCACGCACTCGGCGCCTACCATCTGGCCCGACTCACGATCGCGCTGCTGGACGAGCGCGGCGAGCTGACCGGTGTCGCGCTCGAGGAGCGCGCGATCACCCAGGCGGCCGCGCTCCTGCACGACGTCGGCCACTATCCATTCTCGCACGCGCTCGAGGAGATCGGCGCGCTTCACCACGAGGAAGTGGCGACGCCGCTCGTGCTCTCCGGCCCCGTGGCGGAGATGCTCACCTCGATGCTCGGCACCGGCGCGCCGGAGCGCGTGCTCGCGCTCATCCGCGGCACGAGTGACTCGCCGTTGCAGGGCCTCGTCTCCGGGTCGCTCGATCTCGACAAGATCGACTACCTCAAGCGGGATGCCCTCATGTGTGGCGTTCCGTACGGCGAGATCGACGTCGACCGGCTGCTCAACTCACTCGTGTTGGTCGACGAGCCGGCAACCGACCGACGCGTGATCGGCGTGCTCGAGAAGGGGCTCTCCGCGCTCGAATCGCTGCTGTTCGCGAAGTATCAGATGTACCGGAACGTCTACTGGCATCACGCGGTGCGAAGCGCAACCGCGATGTACAAGCGACTCGTTGATGAGGCCCTCGCTGCCGGGGACATCGATGCGCGTGCGCTCAGCACGTTCGACGACGAGGGCTTGCTGCATCGCCTGGCCAGACGCGGGGAAACTCCGCTGCTCTCCGCGCTTCGCGAGCGGCGGCTCTATAAGCGTGTACTCGAGTGCCCGGCAGCGGAGCTCAGCGGCGAGTCACTCGAGTGGATCGCCGATGACCGAACGCTCACCACGGCGACGGAGGACCGTCTGGCGACTGAGCTGGGCCTGTCGTCCGGCGAGCTGCTGCTCGACTTCCCCGCGAAGACACAGATGCTGGGCCTCGACCTCCCGGTCGTTAGGCGGTCAGGCGAGGTGCGCCGCCTGACGACGGCGGGTCTCGAGGGGGCGATCAACCTTCCCGTGCTGTCGGAGCAGCTGTACCAGTCGGCGCGATGGCTGCGCGTGTTCGCCGTCCGCCGCATCGACGTGCCGCGGGACGAGCTCATCGCGCGACTGATGACCATTGGGAATCGAGACTAGGCGTCGCGCGTCGCCCGCTATTCCCGATTCCCCATTCCCGACTCCCTGGCCCTTCCGTGGGCCTCCGCCAGCTTCCGCGCGATGCCGCGATAGAAGGCAGCGTCCTCCCGCTTTTCCTGCGACTCGAGCGACGTCGCCGCGAGCTCCAACGCGTAGAGGAGGTTACCGAGGTAGAGTTCCGCGAGCGCGCCGACCGACTCGTCAGGCACCAGGATCAACGAGCGACGGGCGTCTCCGCCGTCGTGGCGTTGTCGGAGCCATTGCTGCCTTCGGTGGCGGTCACCTGCACCACGATCGCGGTGATGTTGTCCAGCCCGCCGCGGCCATTCGCTTCGGAGATGAGCGCGTCGACCACACGACCCGGCGTAGCGCGCGAGAAGAGCAGCTGCTGCAGCCGGCGATCATCCACCATGCCCGTGAGCCCGTCGCTGGCCACGAGGTACACGTCGCCCGTCTTCACTTCTCCGTGATACGTGTCCGGCTCGACGTTGTCGCTCGCGCCAACACAGCGCGTGATGACGTTGGAGTACGGGTGGTATCGCGCCTGCTCCGGCGTCAGGAATCCGGCGTCCACCTGCTCCTGCACGTAGGAGTGATCCTTCGTGAGCTGCCGAAGCTTCCCGTCGCGCAGCAGGTAGACGCGTGAGTCCCCGACCTGTCCGATGAGGTACCGCGACCCCGTCACGATCAGCACCGAGGCCGTCGTGCCCATGCCCTGCTTGTCCACCTCGGTGATCGTTCGCTCGTAGATCTTGGAGTTCGCTTTCTTGACCGCCTCCGCGACCTTTCGCGAAACGCTGTCGCCATTCAGCTCCGTGATCCCCGCCAGCTCGCGTGAGATGATCTGGACCGCCATCTCGCTCGCGACCTCGCCAGCCGCGTGACCGCCCATGCCGTCAGCGACGATGAACAGCCCTCGCTTGTCGTTCGCTTCAGCGAAGAAGCTGTCTTCGTTCCCAGCGCGGATCATGCCC
>Ga0207674_10000828_pt1 | contig 40263 bp, 32 predicted proteins | sample KBSCornC72_FD_184303 | JGI IMG/M metagenome (GOLD analysis project Ga0207674, IMG submission 184303) | Corn rhizosphere microbial communities from Kellogg Biological Station, Michigan, USA - KBS Corn C7-2 (SPAdes) (version 2) | ecosystem: Host-associated > Plants > Roots > Rhizosphere > Soil ... | reverse complement strand
GGCGGTAAACGGCGAGCTCAAGACCGCGACGATCGACGCGCCGTCGCGCGAAGAGGTCGTGGCGCAGCTCAGGCGCCAGCGCATGAGCGTCGTCAAGGTTGACGAGGAAGCCGCCGCGAAGAAGTCGAAGACGAAAGGCTCGATCAAGATGCGAGACATCGTCATCTTCACGCGGCAGTTCTCGACCATGATCAACGCGGGTCTGCCGCTGGTGCAGGCGCTCGACATTCTCGCGAAACAGACCGAGAACAAGACGCTCTCGGAAGTGACGCGGGCGGTCGTGTTCGACGTCGAGTCCGGCCACACCGTCGCCGATGCACTCGCCAAGCATCCGAACGCGTTCAGCGACCTGTACGTGAACATGGTCGCGGCCGGCGAGGCGGGCGGTATTCTGGACACGATCCTCATGCGCCTCGCGACGTTCATGGAAAAGAACGACGCGCTCGTCCGAAAGGTGAAGGGCGCGATGATCTACCCGGGCGTGATCATGAGCGTCGCGGTGATCGCGATCTGCGTGCTGCTCATCTTCGTGATCCCGGTATTCGAGACCATGTTCGGCTCGGTGGGCCTGGCGCTGCCGCTTCCAACGCGTGTCGTGATCGCCCTGTCGCGGTTCCTCAAGGGCTACTGGTACCTGATCGGCGGCGGCATCTTTGGTTCGTTCGTCATGGTCAAGCGGTACTACGCGACGCCGAATGGCAAGCTGCTGATCGACAAGGCGATGCTCAAGGTGCCGGTGCTCGGCGACGTGCTCCGCAAGTCGGCGGTGTCGCGCTTCACGCGCACGTTAGGCACGCTCATCTCGTCCGGCGTCAGCATCCTCGACGGGCTCGAGATCACGGCGAAGACCGCGGGTAACCGCGTCATTCAAGACGCGATCATGGCGTCGCGGGCGTCGATCGCCGGCGGTGACACGATCGCCGCGCCGCTGCAGAAGTCGGCGGTATTCCCGCCGATGGTCATCTCGATGATCGCGGTCGGTGAGCAGACGGGTGGTCTGGACGAGATGCTCTCGAAGATCGCGGACTTCTACGACGAGGAAGTGGACGCCGCGGTGGGCGGGCTCCTCTCCCTCCTCGAGCCGGTCATGATCGTGTTCCTGGGCGTGGTGGTCGGCGGCATGGTCGTCGCCATGTACCTCCCGATCTTCGACATGATCAACGCCGTGCAATAATCGGGAATCGGGAATCGGGAATCGGGAATCGTAAGACCCCCGGGATGCCTCTCCGTTGGAGATGAGCGTCCCGGGGGTTTTCGATTGTCTATTCCCGATTCCTTACTCTCGATAACGAACGCTCAGGACAATAGACCAATGGTGCCGCGTCGGCCGCCATTGAGTGACGTGGCGATCGCCGTTGCCCAGCAAAGCCCGATCGATATTCGAGGCGATGAGCTGGTGATCGAGAAACCGACCGCGATCCCGCCCCTCTGGTTTCACTACACGACGCATGCGACGGTCGAAGTGGACGGCCAGCGCTTCCCGATGGAGATGCACCTGGTGCATAACGGGACAGACGGCTCGACGCTGGTGATCGGCGTATTCCTCCGCGCTGGCGCTGCGAACTCTACCCTGACGCCGATCCTCAACAACTTGCCGACGCAATCTGGTGGTCACGTGTCCGTCGCCGACGTCGACATCGCGAAGCTGATCCCGGAGCACGCGGAGAAGTCGGCGAGATACACGGGTTCGCTCACCACGCCGCCGTTCACTGAAGGCGAGCACTGGATCGTCCTCGCACCGCCGATCGATGTTTCACCAGCGCAGATGGCGGAATTCGGAGCGCTTTTCCCGGAGGGGAATGCGCGCGAAGTTCAGGCCCTCGACGGGCGCAGCGTCGGCACTCACGACCGTCACTTCCTACGCGATGGGGGAATCGGGAATAGGGAATCGGGAAATGGGGAATAGACGGAGTAGGGAACCGGAACGGAGGCTCCCCGCGGCCTGCTGTTCCTGGACCCTGTTCCCGGTCCCCGTTCCCTGTTCCTATTCCTCGATTCCGGGTCCCGAGGCTCGGCCCGGGCGCGGCGGCCAGGCGTTGCGCCACTCCCAACCGGCCTCTTTAAACGACTCCCAATGCGGGACGCGATCGCCCAACTCCACGGGCCGGTTCATGGTAAGCGGACAGGCAAGCGCGCCAAACTGACGTTGCAGGAGCGCGAGGGTTACGGCGGCTTGAGGATCGATCACGGCGCGCTCGTCGAGTGTTCGGCCGCCTTTGCCCGGACCGTACCGCAGTACCCACACCGTATCACTCGACGTGTTATACGTGCCGATGCGCATGCCTGTCCCACGGGGCCAGTCACGCACGACCTCGAAATAGGCGCCGCGCACGTCGACCGCTCCCACATATCCATGCACGCGCAGCAGCGTGCTGTCGGGCAGCATCGTCATGGTCACGCGATTCCCGCGGGTCGGCCCGCCCGATCCCGTAAAAATCGGCCCGCGCGCGCACGCCGCTTGGGGAGCTGAGGCGAGCCAGTCGTCGGTGACGTACCGACCGACGTCGAGCGCGTCCGCGACGGGGAGCATCGCGACGATCGCGGGGCCGGCATGGTTCGCGTTGGGTGCCACCGCACGGTCGCAGCCGATCGCCGTCACGACGATTGACGCCGCGCGCAGGATGACTGACAGCCAACCCGCTTCGCGGCCGCGCACGTGCCGATCCGCTTCCGTCGCCATACTCGTTTGACTCCCTCGAACGTTGTCGCCAGCAAGCGAGCGGGCTGTCGAACGTCCACAGGATGCGGTTGATTCCGCGTTCGGGTCAACGTCGTCCCGAACGCTCGAGGCGTGCATGCGATCGAGGAAGCTTCAAGTCACGACATTCCTGAGACTGGCCGTGGTGGTCACCGCCGCCGCGGCCTGCGCCAATCCGACCACCCCTCCCAGGATCGCGGGCGACTGGGACGCCTATCTCGCGAACGGCGTGACTGCCCGTCCCGGCTTCGAGGGGTGGCGCCGCATGGGCTTCGCCCACTTCTCGGCCACGGGTGCCGGCGTCACAGGCGCCGTTAGGCGCCGCACCGGCGAAACCATGGTCGAGGTCACACGCGCCGAGGCTCGTGGTGACTCGATCACGTTAGGCAGCGACAGCGGGCAGTCGATCGCCGGGGCATGGCATGGCGATACGCTCGTGGGTCTCCTGCTGGCTGACGGCAAACCGGCTGGGCGCCGCCTCCGCCTCGTTCGTCGGGCCACGCCCTTCGTGGCCGAACGGTTCTACGAGCTGTGGCCAGGTCCCGTGTCCGATTCGCAATACGCGGTCACGGAAGACACGCTCGTGTTCATGACCGCGCGCGACGGCGCGAAGCTCGCGAGCTACATCGCTCGCCCAGTCGGCTCAGGGCCGTTCGGCGTCGTCCTCCAACGCACGCCGTACACGCGAATCCTTCATCTCGCGGGACGCTACTGGGCTTCACACGGCTACATCTTCGTAGCGCAGCACGTTCGCGGCCGCGACGTCTCCGACGGCAAGGACTTCGGCGACTACGACACGGACGTTCGCGACGGCTACGACGCCGTCGAGTGGGCCGCCAAACTGCCCGGCGCGAACGGGCGAGTGGGAATGATCGGTCATTCGGACGAAGGCCGTCTCGCCTGGTACGCAGCCGTGAGCGCTCCGCCGCACCTTGCGGCGCTGGCGCCGTCCGCCGCGACTGGCGATCCGTGGCGCATCGTCCCGTACGAAGACATGGTGTTCTCGCCGATCAACGTAGCGTGGGCGTGTCTCATGCGCGCGCGCACGCTGCAGGACGTGAGTGACCTCGACATTGGCAGCGCCCTCACGCACCTCCCGCTCAGCGATCTGCCCCAACAGCTCGGGTGTGGGAGGGTTCCGTTGTGGGATCGATGGATTGCCCACCCCACGCTCGATGCCTACTGGCGCGCCCACGCGGTCACGACGAACATCGCGAAGATCAAGGCGCCCGTTTTACAGATTTCCGGGTGGTACGACGATTCGCGTGGGCCAATCGACTATACGAACGCGCTGAACAAGGTGCCGAGCCACCCGTTCGTGCGGCTGGTCATGGGTCCGGGTGCGCACAAGGGCGTGGATTACGTGGCGGGCGAGTTCGGGGCGCAATCGCGCGTGGACACGCGGCGCCTGCAGCTCCGGTGGTTCGATCACTACTTGTTAGGCCGGGACAACGGTGTCGACCGTGAGCCGCCGGTCGACCTCTTCGTCTTCGGCGACAACGCGTGGCGGAAGGAAGCGGCGTGGCCACTCGCGCGAGCCGTTCCGACGAGGTGGTATCTCACATCGACGGGCCACGCGAACACGAGCACGGGCGACGGTGTGCTCGACACGGTGCCTCCCGCTGCTGGCGTCGCGGCGGACACCTTCACATACGATCCGGCGGATCCCACGCCCTATCTCATCGATTCGCGCGAGCTCGAGACCTCGCTCAACGAGGACTTCACCGCGCTCAACGCGACGCGACGGGACGCACTCGTGTTTACCTCGAAGCCGCTCGCAAAGGCCACGGAGGTGACTGGCCAGATGTCGGCTACGCTCTGGGCCGCGACCGACGCCAAAGACACGGACTGGAACGTCATGCTGCTCGATGTCTTCCCGGACGGACACGCGGAGCGGGTCCAGGACGGCGTCGCGCGAGCGCGATTCAGGCGTGGGTTCGACAGGGAAGTGCCGCTCACGCCGGGGAGCGTCGAGCGTTACGACATCGACCTCTGGTTCACGTCACGCGTGTTCGAGCCGGGGCACCGACTTCGCGTGACGGTGTCGTCCGCGCTCTTCCCGAAGTACGATCGCAACCTGAACACGGGCGGCAACAACGAGCGTGACAGCACGTTCGTCGTGGCGCATCAACGGCTCGTGCATGACGCGGCGCATCAGACGTACGTGACGTTGCCGGTGGTGGCGCGGTAAGGCCGGCGACGGGGGACGGGCGACTGGCGACTGGCGACGGGCGACTGGCGACGGGCGACTGGCGACTGCCGGGGACGGGGGACGGACGACGGACGAAGAGGCGACAGGCGGCAGGCGGCAGGCGGCAAAAGGCGTGGGTCATTCCGAGCGAGCGGTAGCGAGTCGAGGAATCGCCGTCCTCCCGGTAGAGGGGCGCGGTTCCCCGTTCCCAGTTCCCGGTTCCCAGCAGTCGCGAGTCGCCTAATCAGTCCTCAGTGCAACCACCGGATCAACGCGCGCCGCGCGCCACGCCGGAACCAGCGTTGCCAGCATCGCAACCGCGCCGAGCAGTAGCGGCACCGTCGCCAACGTGAGCGGGTCCCGCGCGGACACGCCGTACAAAAGGCTGGCGACGACTCGAGTCAGCGCAACGGAACCTGCAAGACCCGCCGCGAGCCCTGCCACCACCAACACCGCACCCTGGCGGACGATCAGCCTAACGACGCGGGCTCGGTCGGCGCCGAGGACCGTGCGGATGCCGATCTCGCGCGTCCGATCCGCCACGACATTGGAGAGCACACCGTACAATCCGAGGACCGCGAGTGTTGCCGCGATCGTCGCGAAGATCCCGAGCAGGACGAAGGTGAACTTTCTCGGCGCGACGGATTCGGCTACCGCCGCTTCCATCTTGGTGAAAACAGGTGGTGGAAGCGCAGGGTCGATGGACCGCACGATCTGGGTCATTGCGGATTCCACCGCCGGTAGCGGCCGAGATGTACGGACCATGAGGTGCAGATACCGGCTCGCTCCGTCCTGGGCAATCGGGACGTACACCGTTGGCCCCGCGGCCTTGTCCAGGTCCCAATGCAACACGTTGCCCACGACGCCCACGACCGTCATTGCACCATCACGCGAGATCGTCCTGCCGATCGCGCTGGTGCCTGGAAACAACAGCCGAGCGAGCGCGATGTTCACGACCGCAACGCGCGCGGAATTCATTCCGTCGGTCTCATCGATGGGGCGGCCCTGGATCATCGCCGCGCCAAGCGTTCGGAAGTAGTCCGGCGCGACGCCGACGACGTCGTAGCGCAGAGAATCTCGTCCTAACGTGTCCGTAAGCATCGAGCTACTGCGCACGCCGGCCAATGGTAACGCGTCCACGAGCGTCGCCGCCGTGACACCCGGAACACGCCTAACGCGGGCGACCAGCTGGTCGAAGAACGGACCGGCACTCGTGTCCGTGTACTGCGGCGCCGGCAACCGGACGCGCGCGCCCACGAGTCCCTCGGGCCGGAACCCCGGGTTCACGGACGCGACGTGCGCGAACGTCCGGGCAACGACGCCGGCAGCGGACAGCAGCACAAACGCAGTGGCGAGCTGCCCGACGACGAGGACGCGTCGCACGATCTGCTGCCTTACGGTGCCGGTGGACCGGGGTGTAGCGGACAGCGCGCGTTGCGGATCCTGACGACTCGCGACGGCCGCGGGAATGAGCCCGAAGATGACGCCAGTCGCCGCGGCAACGACGAACGTAAAGCCGAGCACTCCCCAGTCCGCGCGAATTCGCTCGACGTTGCCGACGGCCGCGGGGCTGAGGCGAACGAAGTAGACGACGGCGGCCCACGACAGCGCCAGTCCGAGCGCCCCGCCGGCCACCGACACGAGCAGGCTCTCGTACAAGGTGGCGCGGACGAGACGCCATGGCGCAGCGCCAAGCGCGAGCCTGACCGCGAACTCGCGCTGCCGCCCCACGGCACGGGCGAGTGCCAGGTTCGCGACATTCGCGCACGCGACCAGGAGCAGCACGCCCACCGCGCCGAACAGGAGCAGCAGTGGTGTTCGGCGATCGCCATACCGGCGCTCGTGAAGCGTCATCACCACAGGCACACGACCTCTGTCCATCCGCCGGCGTCCGACCTCCAGCCGCGACGTGATCGTCGCGAGCTCGGAACGGAGCGCATCCAACGACGCGCCGTCGCGCAGGCGCCCGACGACGTCATAGAAGTACGTTACGCTGTCGCGTGTCGGCGGCAGGTGGTACGGTCGCCAGTACTCCGCGTGGCCGAGTGTCGTGAACCACTGTGGCAGGACGCCAACCACGGTCGTCGGAACTCCGTCGATCGTGATCGTCCGACTGACGATGGCTGAGTCACTCGCAAAGGCGCGCCGCCATAGTCGTTCGGCGATGACGACGACTGGCAACGCGCCCGGACGATCTTCATCCGCGGTGAAGGCGCGGCCAAGCAAGGGCCGAACGCCGAAGACGGCGAAATACGGCGCCGTCACTTCCATTCCCGCGATCTCTTCGGCAGTGCCGTTCAGCATCACGGCGCCGGACGAACGAGTGTGCGCCGCGAGCGACACCGATTTGGCATTCGCGAGCCAGGCGAAGTAGTCGGCGTCGTCGACCACCTCCTCGTCGATCCCACGGGACGCGAGCGACAGCGAGACGATTCGATCGGGCGACGGGTAGGGAAGCGGGCGGAGCACCACGGCGTTCACGATGGTGAACATCGCGGTGTTCGCGCCGAGGCAGAGGCCTAACGTCAGGATCGCCGCGAGCGTGAAGCCGGGCCGCGAGCGCAGCGCTCGCAATGCGTAACGGAGGTCGCTCATCACGTCTCCGAGGGTTACGATGCGGATACTAGTACGGTCGGAGCGGGCGCATCGCAATCAGGCGATTGGCGACTGCTGGGACCTGGGAACTGGGAACCGGGAACCGGGAACTGGGAACTGGCAACCGGAACTGGGCACTGAGGCCCTCTGTCGGGAGGACGGCGATTCCTCGCCTCCGCGCCTTCGGCGCTGCGCTCGGAATGACATGGCTCCTCGACTCGCTGCCAGTCGCCAGTCGCCAGTCGCCAGTCGCCCTCCCTGGCAGCTACCCTCGTTCCGGATGGCTTCCGCGCCAAAACCACCAGATCCGATGCGCCCTGCAGCGCCAGCAGCATCACCAGCGGGGCCGCGGCGATGAGGCGCCCGCGCACACCTGACTGCAATGATCTCCGGTAGATCACCCAGCCTAGAACACAGAGCGCGCTCTGAACGACGAAGTCGGGAACCGGCCGATCAATGAGCTGCAGACCGATTGCGGGTCCGCCTAACCACAACGGCTTGTGGCCGGTGATGAGATCGGCAAGCGGGTGCGACAGGTAGATGGCGAACGCCACCAGCGCGGCGCCCGTCGACCGCGTCCAGAGCCTAACGAGACACGCCGCCGCGACGGCGCCGATCAGGACGAACGGGAACGCGTGCGACCACAGCTGCGTACTCTCGCGGGTCCCGAGTCCGCCGCACATCACCTCGACCCAGTCGGGCGCCTGGGCGGCCAGGACGAGTACCCAGAGTGGCACATCGCGCCGGACGCCACGAACGGCGAGCGCGATGGCGACATGCCCGGTATACACCTAGACGCGCCGCAACCAGCGATCCCACACGATCGCAATGATCGCACACAGCCCGAGCGCGAGGAAACGCCTGAGCGACAGGGGGATGTGAAGGGCGCCACGCGCAAGGTCTACCAGGTGTTCCATCACCGCCGCGAGCAAAGTGGTGGACGGCGTGCGATCACCGCGAACTCCGGTTCCCTGTCCGTAGAGCACGCGCGATGACCACGGTTCGGTACAACGCCGTGCCCAGCGCACCGACACCGATGACCCAGACGGTGGCGAAGATCAACGTTCCATACGCCCAGCCTGCCACGGAGGCGATCGATCGATCGAAGATCGACGCGAGGGCGAGGAGCACCAGTCGTTCGGCGCGCTGCATAACGCCGCCGCGGCACGCCACGCCGACCGCGTCGCCCTTCGCTCGCGCATAACTCACGAGCAGCGAGCTCCCGGCCGCGAGGGTGACGGCGAGCGCTCCGGCCGGCGTAACGGATAGATAGGCCGCGAGCCCGACGAACGCGAACACCTCCGCGAAGCGATCGAGCATCGAATCGAGGAATTCCCCGTAGCGCGACGCGAGGCCTCGAGCTCTCGCGACGCGGCCGTCCAGGATATCGGACAAGCCGCCCAGCAGGATCAACCAGCCCGCGAGGGCGGTTGACGCCCGCATATAGGCAACGCCCGCCGCCAGCCCAAACACGGCACCGAGCACGTTGAGCGCGTCAGGTGAAACGCCGGACGCGACCAGCGAGCGCTCGAGCGGCGCGATCAGCCACATCACCCAGTCCCGGATCCACCGCCCGAGGATGACGGTGGTCGGACGGGTCGCGACCTCGCGATCGCCCACGCGGCCCCGCGACACGATGGCGAACACCGGCATCGTCAGCACCACGACTGCGACGAGGACGAGCGCGATGTTGACTGTCACGATCACCCTTGGCGTTGCGGGCGAGAACGAAGAAAGCGGATGGCCTTGGGCCAGAGGAAGATCAGCGGCCACCGTCGTTCCCGCGAGCTCAGCTCGATGGCAACGCCGCTGCGTCGCGCAATCTTTCCCACAACGTAGTCGAGCCAATCATCGTAGAGTGCCACGTACTTTGCCCAGCGAAGCGTCGCCCTCAGTTTGCTCCGGCGCATGTAGATGGAGGATAAGAGCGATTCCCAGCTTCCATGTCCTGCCGCGACGCGGTACCGTGATCCGTCCTGGCTGAGCGCTCCGGCATGGTGAAGCCATGTGAGCAGCGGGCCGTAGATCTGATGAAGCGCCGTGCGCTGCACGTCCAGCAGGCCGGAGATGCGGTCCGCGGTTTCAGGGCGAATCTCCGAGGCGAACGCCGTCGTTAGGAGAGTTCGACAGTACGTTTCGACATCGAACGGCGTCCGAAGGAATGCCCGTCCCCATCCGAATGATCCAGCGCGAGCCTCGATCGTTGCGTCGACCACAGCTCGTCTGCTGTCGTCATCGCGAGCCCACACGATTCTCGCGACCTGAAACAGTCTCCCGCGCACGAACAGGTCGGTCGACCGCGACGAGCACGCGCGGCGAAATGCGCGCAGGGACACGACGGCGATCTTCGCGCGCGCCGGCGGTGTGGCGTTGGGGTCCGCTACGGCGATCACGTTGGGCGGCAGAACACGATTCAGGAGCGTCGCGACTCCGGGCCGATACCGCGTTCCAACCGTCGCTCTCAGAGAGCGATACGCGTCACGGTAGCTGTCGACGATCACGAAGAAATCGTGCGCGCTCTCCGTGGTCGCGCCCGCCCCGTGCGCGTGGGAGCCGTAGTGTATCAGTGCTACCGCCGTCGGACCGAAGGCGTTGGCCAGAAACGTGCTGAATTGCTCGAGAGCCGGCCGCGACGGCTCGTCGAGCCCCGTCGCGAGTGCCGTACGGATCGTGGCGTCAGTGAGCGGCGATCGCGGAGGCGTCGACATGGCCCTCGGGGTGCCTGCCAAGCCCGCGCATGCGAGCGAGAGCGTTTGTCATCGTGTCGTGAAGCATACCGATGAACGCATCCGTCGATTCCGGCGACCGGTCTGCCGGAGGGGCGAACGGTCCGACTATCGCAACGGTTACGCTGCGGCCGGCAACCTGAGCGAGCGCCTCACGCGTGGTGCGCGCCGAGGTCATGCCGTCGGCGACGACGCAATAGACGGGTCGACTCGTACGCGTGAACGCGATGCGGAGGCCGCCTCGCATGAAACTCCCGATCTGGCCATCGCGCGTCCGATGCCCTTCGGGATAGAGAAGGAGACACGCGTCCCCGCGATCCACCCGACCGACTGCCTCGAGGAGGGCCCGCAGTTCCACGCGGGAAAGGCCGGCCCCTTGCGAGACGAACGGAAATCGTGCAAGTCGCGCCAGCGGAGAAATTCCTGGAACTCCGCGCCGGTACCGGTCGCGAGTCGGTATGATCGTTTGGGGACCGGGAATCAACCAGACGCCAATGGGGATATCGAGGACCGACTGATGGTTCATCACCACGATGCAGCTTTCCCGCGGAATGGCGCCGTGAATCGAGAACCGGACGCCACCGACCACGCGTGCCATCCAGAGTATCGTTCGAGCATGGAGCCTCAGCCACGCACGGACGAGTGCAGTACGCTTTCGCGGTAGCAGGACGATCGCCGGCCAGACCAGCAATCGCTGCCCGAGGCCAATCACGACGATCGCGTAGCAGGCGAACACCACGAAGAACGCCCCACTCCGGAGTCCCCGGCCAAGTTTACGCGGCCGATTATCTTCGAACGCGTTAGGTCCGGCTTGGACGGGACGACCGCCGCTCAACAGGAGGTCACCATACATGAGTGCGCCGACGGAAGCGCGGGTTGAGCCGATGGCAGCAAGTGTCTTGGATTACGACTACAGCAATTTCTTCTACCACGCGAGCGATGACCCGTTCGCCATCCTCGAGCCATTCAATGAATGGGTCAAAGATGCGATGCCGCAGGGTTACTATCTGTTCTCGCAGGCGATGTCAACGCCGCCGCAGGGCGAGATTCGCCTCAGGGAAGGGCTCCACGGGAAAGAGCTGCGGCTCATCAACCTGTCGTCGTACAACTATCTCGGGCTGTCTGCCCGCCCCGAAGTAATTGCGGCCGGCAAGGACGCGCTCGATGCGTACGGCCTGGGCGCCGCCGGCTCGCCGATTCTCAGCGGTATGATGGACGTGCACGTGCGGCTCGAAGAGGAGCTCGCGCGATTCAAGCGGAAGGAAGCCGCGATTGTCTTCCCGACGGGATACAGCACGAACGTCGGACTGATCGCCGGGTTGATGCGCCCGGGTGACTGGATCATCGCCGATCAGAGCGCACACGCCAGCATTGTGGACGGCGCCATTCTGTCGAAGGCGAACGTTCGATTTTTCCGCCACAACAACCCCGCTGATCTCGAGCGCAAGCTCAAGCAGGCGACAGGAAAGAAGCTCGTCGCGATCGAGGGCGTGTACTCGATGGACGGCGACGTGTGTCCGCTTCCGGAGCTCGTCGCCGTCGCAAGGAAATACGGCGCGCGCATCATGCTCGATGAGGCGCACTCGTCGTTCGTGTACGGCCCAACCGGGCGAGGGGTTGCCGAACTGTACGGTCTCGAGAACGAGGTGGACATCCACGTCGGCACGTTCTCGAAGGCCCTAGGCGGGCAGGGCGGCTACGTCGCCGGCTCGCGCAACCTGTACAACTACCTCAAGGGATTCGCGCGATCGCGTGTCTTCTCCTGCGCACTGTCACCGGTCGTGACCGCCGGAGTTCGCAAGTCCCTCGAGATCGCACAACAGGAGCCCGAGCTTCGTGACGCCCTGTGGGCGAATGTGCGCCACATCCGCACCCGGCTCGAGAACGCCGGCGTCGACGTTGGCGACTCCACGTCGCAAATCGTGCCGATCATGGTACGGAACGACCGGCGAGTGTTCGAGATCTGTCACAAGCTTCTCGGCGCCGGCGTGTATCTGCAGCCGGTGATTTACCCTGCGGTAGCAAAGCACCGCTCCCGATTCCGTGTCTCCATCTCGGCGGCTCATACCCGCGAACAACTCGACGAAGGCGCGGCGATCCTGATCCGCGTTCTCCGCGAAGAGAGGATTCTCGTATGACGATCAGTAACCCAGGTGAGTTCGTGCAGTATCGGTTCCGCGATGCCATCGGTGGCTTCTTCGAGTTTCCCACCGAGAACGCGCGCGCCTTGCTGCCCACCGATTTGCAGCCGATCGAGCCGCACCACGGATCGAGTGTGCTGTCGGTGATGGCGTTCGACTTCCACGACAGCCCGGTGGGCGAGTACGGCGAGCTCATTCTGTCGATCCTTGTGGCGCCGCGTGTGGACACCGGCCACAGCTGGCCGCGATCCGCGTTCTGGCCATTTCGACTCGGCACGACGACCCCGGAGTCGCGCGAGCATGCAATCGAGCGGTGGCACTTGCCGCACTACATGAAGGACATCTCGATTGCGTGGGACCGCGGCGACGGCCACGTCACGATCAACGCCACCGATCGTGGTGAGCCGATCGTCGACATGACGATCACCGAGCACGAATGGTCCAAGGTCGAGCATCCGTATCAGGCGTTCATGTACGATGACGAGGGCGCGTATACGTCCACGATCGTCATGGCGGGGCAGTTCAGCGAGAACGAGGAGGAGCGTGGCGGCATCGTGATCCACTCGCAGGCGATGACGGATCTGCTCTCGAACTGGGAGGTCGATGTCACGCCATTCCGCGAGCTGTGGATGCGCGACGGCATGCAGACCTTTCATCCGCTTCACCAACTCGCGGCGTTCGCGCCGCGCTGATGCCCGACGTTTGCGTCATCGTGAACCCCGCCGCCGGGAGGGGACGGGGGAAGTTGGCCGAACAGCACGTGCGCCGGGCGTTCGCGGCGGTTGGCGTGACCGACATCCGCCTAACGCGCACTCCCGGTGAGGAGACGATCCTCGCCCAGCGCGCGATCGACGAAGGAGTACGAACCATCGTTGCCGTCGGTGGCGATGGGACGTGGGGGAACGTCGCCAACGCCATCATTGCATCGGGCGCGGGCGTGCGGCTCGCGCTTGGCGCGGCGGGCACGGGGAACGACTTCGCGAAGACCGTCGGTGCACCAGCCAACGACTACGAGGCTACGGCGCGCCTGGCCGTGGATGGCCCCGACGTCGCGGTCGATGTTGGCCGGATCGAGAACAAGCATTTTCTCAACGTGACGGGGTTCGGCTTCGACATCGCGGTCATCGAGGACGTCGCCACCATCCGGTGGCTCAAGGGCGATTTGCTGTACATGTACTCGGCGCTCCGCCAGCTGTTCGGCTACGCTGGCGTCCCGGTTACGCTCTCGAGTGGTAATGGGGCGGGGGGCCTGACGTCACATCTCATGGTGATCATCGCCAACGGCAGGAATTTTGGCGGTGCGTTCCGGATCGCACCTAACGCGAGCATCACCGACGGCCGGCTCGATGCGGTCGCGATCCGCACGGTTGCGCCGTTCAGGCGGATCGGGCTGTTCAGCGCAGCGGCGCGGGGCACGCACCTCACGCACCCCGACGTCCGGAGCGAGCAGGCGCCGCGATTCACGCTGTCGTTTGCGGCGCCGCCTGCGTACGAAACGGATGGCGAGTACAACCGCGCGGCATCGTCCACGCTCGAGGTGGCCTGCGTTCCCGGTGCGTTGCGTGTCGTCGCTCCGATGGCCACGCCCGCGCGCGCGTGAAGGCCATCAGCTTTGCCGCTCCCATCCCGACGTACCTAACGACGCTCGCGGCCGGCCGGTTGTCCCGGCGCTTGTTTATCGGCCGGCACGCGTGCACCTCTATGGGAGATGTTTCGGAGCCGGCGCTGCCGGGCGAGCGCTGGGTTCGCATTCGCACGCGACTCGGAGGCATCTGCGGCAGCGATCTCAACGTCATCACTCTCAAGGCGAGTCCGACGACGTCACCGTTCTCGTCCTTCCCGTTCGTTCTCGGACATGAGAATGTAGGCGACGTCATCGAAGTCGGGTCGGCCGTCCGAAGCGTCGGGGCAGGTGAGCGCGTCGTCGCTAACCCGCTGCTATGCTGCGAGCCGCGCGGCGTCGAGCCGCCGTGCACCGAGTGTGTTGCCGGCAACCATTCGCGCTGTGCTCATTTCACCGACGGAGCGCTTCCACCCGGCATGCTCATTGGGACGACGCGCGGCACCGGCGGCAGCTGGGGCGAGCAGTTTGTGGCGCACGAGTCCCAGCTCCTTCGTGTGCCGGATGCCCTCAGCGACGAGGAGGCCGTGCTCGTTGAACCGCTCGCCTGCTCGGTGCACGCCGTGCGAGCAAATCTGCCGGAGGCGGGAGCGCGAGTGCTTGTCATCGGTGCGGGCTCGATCGGTCTTCTGACGACCGCCGTCCTTTCGGCCCTCACCCCGGAGGCGACGCTGACCGTCCTGGCGCGCCACGAGTTCCAGACAGAGCACGCGCGCCGACTCGGCGCCGCGCGCGTCGTCGCAACGGGCCGCGACTACCTCGGTGCACTCGCCGAGGCCGGTCAGTCTCGGCTGCTCGAACCAATCATCGGGCGCCCTATCGGTACGGGAGGAGGGTTCGACTACACGTTCGTCTGTGTCGGCGGCACGCGAGCCATGGACGATGCCCTTCGCCTTGCCCGGCCCGGCGGAACGGTTGTCTTGTTAGGCAACGTGAGCACGCTGAATGGACTGGACTGGACGCCCGTGTGGTTGAAGGAGCTGACGGTGCGGGGCAGTCTGTGCTACGGCGTGCACGCCCACGGCGGCGCCGCCCAGAATGCATTCGCCGAGGCGGCCTCGCTGATCGCGAGCGGGCGGGCGCCGGTGCGCCCGTTGGTCACTGCGACTTTCCCGATCGGCGAGTATCGCCGAGCGCTCGATGCGGCGCTGGATAGAGGAACGGCCCGCAGTGTGAAGGTGGCGTTTCGTTTTTAGAACAGCGGGGACGGGCGACGGGCGATGGAGGAACATCGGCTGGCCGCTGGCTGACGCTGGCTGCTGCGAGATTAGGCCTCCCGATGGTCTCCGCTTTTAACCGTCGCCCCTCACCCGTCCGCCATCGCCGGCTGTTCCCATATACCGAAGGCGTGCGCTGGGTCGTGATCGCCCCGCCGATCGATCTCTCGAAGGGCCAGACCGCGGCGTTTGCCGCGCTCTTTCCCGAGGGGAATTCGCGCCACGTGCAGCCGTTAACGGACGTCACGTCTCGACGGACGACAGCCATTTCGAACGAGACGAGGGCGTGCCGGCGAACCGGATTCACTGACCGCGGGATCTGCGCATAACGCGACTGGCGACTGGCGACTGGCGACGGGCGACGGGCGACTGGCGACTGGCGGCCGGCGACTGGCGGCCGGCGACAGCAAGGAGGCGCGTCATTCCGAGCGAGCGGCAGCGAGTCGAGGAATCGCCGTCCTCCCGATAGAGGGCCTCTGTTCCCAGTTCCCAGTTCCCAGCAGTCGCCAGTCGCCCGTCGCCGGTCGCCCGTCGACTTGGACGAAAGTAGGATAGAGTGTCTTCCCCACCGGTCGCGATCCTTTGGTGAACATTCAGGGGGATCGCTTGACAAGGACAATGCTTACGGGCCTCACGATGGTCGTTGCCCTCGCGGCGCCGACCAGCAGGAGTTTCGCCCAGAAGGAAACGGCGACGGGGATCGAGGTCGAGAAGGACCTCGCACTGGTGCGCCGCAACCTGCGCTCAGAGAAGAAGAAGATTCTCGCCGAGAACGTGCCGCTGACCGAAACGGAAGCAACCAAGTTCTGGCCCGTGTACGACCAATACGCGGCCGACATGAGCAAGCACTACGATGAGTTCTATGCGTTGGTCAAGGACTATGCGGCGAATCAGAAAACGCTCACCGACGAGCAGGCCATCAGCCTCCTGAAGCGGTGGAGCGACATTCAGGTCGACGTCGCACAGACCCGTCAGAAATGGGTCCCGCTGATCGAGAAGGTCATCCCCGGGAGGAAAGCCGCGCACTTCTTCCAAATCGACCGCCGTCTCTACGCCCTCATGGACCTGCAGGTCGCCTCGCAGATTCCACTGGTCATCCAGTGAGTCACTGACGCGTCCGGCCTAACGAGCCGAGCCAGCCGCGGTCGGCGCCGGTGACGAGCCGGCGCCGCCGCGCTCGTGGCGGCGATCGGCGGACCGCTACCCGTCCACGCACGTCGCTCGGCGTGAAGAAGTCCGCCAGCGACCGCCGAATGAATCCGAGATGGACCGGCAGTTGCCCTCTGACTTGACCCCCGCCACAAAGTCTGCGACCGTACCCTTCGGTTGGTGGCCAGGAGTCCGCCATTGGCCGCCGCGGATGCTATGATGTGGATGGTGTCAGGAGAGTGGGCGAGCGCGACGGAGGCCTGCGACTCGCATGTCGAAGGTTGTTTCGGGAGTGCAGTGCCGAGCCGATGTATCCAGAGACGGACTTCCCGACTGATCTACGCGCATTGGAGAACAGCTACGAGCTCATCCGAGAGCTCGGACAGCGCGGCGTGGCGGCCGTGTATCTCGCCAAACATCGCGATAGCGGGAAGCTCGTAGCGATCAAAGCCATCCAGGCACGGTACCTCGACGACGCGGATGCGCTTCAGCGCTTCGCCCGGGAAGCCCGGACCGTCGTCGGTCTCGACCATCCGAACATCGTCCGGACCGAATCGATCGAGGAGTTCGGCGACCGCGCGATCGCGATCATCATGGAATACGTCGCGGGCGGAACGGTACGCGACCGCCTGCGGGAGTACGGCGCGTTCAGCGCCGAAGACGCGGAGCGTGTGCTGCGGGATGTCGCCACCGCGTTAGGCTACGCCCACCGCCGCGGGATCGTTCATCGCGACGTGCGGCCCGAAAACGTGTTCCTCGAGAAGTCCACCGGGCGAGCGCTGCTCGCGGACTTCGGTATCGCGCGGCGGATCGAAGACGACGCGCCCATCACGTTACTCGGGGCAGCACTCGGGACGCCACAGTACATGTCGCCCGAGCAGATCGATGGGAGCGAGATTGACGGGCGTTCGGACATCTACAGCCTTGGTGTGCTGGGCTGGGAGCTGCTCACGGGCAAGCGGCCGTGGGCCGGACAGAACCTGTACGGCGTCATCTACAAGCAGAAGCACGAGGACCTGCCGCGCATCAAGTCGCTGCGCCCGCGCGTCCCGGCGAATCTGCTGTTCGCCATCGAAGGGGCGCTCGCCAAGGACCCGGCGCAGCGCTGGCAGACGACGGGCCAGTTTCTCGAGGAGCTGACGTACGACCCCCCGCCGGTACTGGCACAGGCGGTACCCAGCGCCCCCGAACCGGTGGATGATTCGCCCACCGTGCGCTTCCGCCGCCCGGCGCCTCCCGAGCCTAACGATTATTACGGGTCGTGGCCGCCGGACGTTGTCGAGGTCCGTGAGGATCCGCAGGTCTACACGGTGGCGGACGCCGAACCCCGGTCGCGACCGCTGCCGCCGCCGGCGCGTGGGCGATGGGCGTGGCGCCTCGGCCTGGCGCTCCTTGCGCTGCTCGTTCCCCTGGCGATCGCCGACGTGCCGTGGGTCGTGGGGCCGGATCGACCTTCCGTGACCGCGAGCGCCGGTAACGTGTCGTTGGCTGAGGTGCGCGCGCCGGCGCGGTGTGCGGTGCCATCGATGGCCGAGCAACGTGCCTGTCTCGCGGAGCTCGTCGCCGCGGGAGACGTGCCGTTACAGAGCGTCTACGACTCGCTCATCGCCGAGACGCAACGTCTTGCGAACGTCCCGCCTGGTGGAGTTATCCCACCGGCCGTCGCGCAGCTACAGATGGAACAGGACCAATGGGTCGCGGACCGGAAACGGAATTGTACGCGCGGTCCGGCGCCCGGTTTCGTGCCTCGCTGGGCAGAACCGATCGCCACGTGCTTCGCTCGAATGACCGCGGCGCGCCGGGACGAGCTCAGGTCCAAGCTCGATCGGATGAAGCGCGGATCGCGTTGACGGGCGTCGGAACGAAGCGCAAAATCGGCCGTCGGTGCCGTTTGTAGCAGGGATGAGGGACACCTCTTGCGCGAAGCGGCCCAAAACCGGGTTCCTCGCGCGACCCGCGTTCACCATGCGCGTCTGACCGGCGCGCCGACGCCAGGGGGATGGATGGTCGCACCGATTCGCTGGCGAATGTTCGTCTCGGCTCTCGCTCTCATGGCCCTCGTGCCTCTCGCGTGCGACTCTCCTCGCATTGACTCGCCGACCCCGGCGGCGCCGACGTTCGCCAGGACCACGAGCGGTCCAACCGTGACGGGGGCGAATCCGCCGTCGGGGCACCAGGGAGACGTTACGCTCGACGTCACGATCGCCGGGTCCGGGTTTGACAGCGGGTCACGGGCGAGCTGGCAGCGGAATGGCGTGGACGACCCGAAGATCAGGGTCAACAGTACACGCTTCAACAGCTCGACGTCGTTGACGGCGAACATCACGATCGCCGTCGACGCCGTCGCGACGACGTACGACATCGCCGTGACGACTTCCACCGGGAAGAAGGGAATTGGGGCGGAGCTCTTCACCGTGACCTATGCCGTGGCGATCGGCGGGGTCGCCAACGGCGTAGCGATCAGCGATGGCGGCGTTGTCGTTGGTGCGGGAGGTCCGAGCGGCACCAGCGTGGTCGCGTGGAGCCCCTCGTCCGGATTGGCAGTCGTGGCCACCAAGAGCGTCGTGTGGGACATCGACCGTGCTGGTCAAACAATCGGTGGGCAGGATGCAGCCGGGAAACCGGTGATCTGGACGTCCGCGACCGGCCTTCCAGGATCGTGGGTTGCGATGACCATGCTTGACCTCGGGGGTGGAGGCGCCGTGCGCGGTATAGCATCGGATGCGGCCGGCAACGCGGTGCTGATGACCGGGAATGTCTTCGGAAACGGCCGCAACGCCGTGGTTTGGACTCGAACGGCCAGCGGGTGGGTGCAGCGGATCAATGCACGGCTGACCGGAGCCGAGGGTGCATGGGGCCAGGCGATCAATCGACGCGGCCAGGTCGTCGGGAAGGACGGCACGACGTGCTGCACGGCCGTCTATTGGGACTCGTTAGGTGCGCCGACACGGCTCCCCGTGCTGCCCGGCAAATCGGGCGCAGCAGCGTGGTCGATCAACGGTGACGGCACGATCGTCGTCGGAAACAGCGACGGCACGCCGGTGCTGTGGCGGCGGACGCTCGTAGGAGGGGTCTACGGTCCCTGGACCGTCAACGCGCTGGAGAGCTTCGGGGACACCTGTCGCGGTGGCTCGATCGCGTACGACGTGAACTCGGCCGGAACGATCGCGGTCGGCAGCAGCTGCCAGGTCGCCGTCGCATGGACGATCGCCGCCGGGTCCGCCACGCTCGTCGCGCTCCAGGGTCTCGGACCACCCAATGTGGCGTCGGCTATCGGTATCAACGATGCTGTCTCGCCACGAGCGGCTGGTACGGCAAAAAGCACCCAGGGCGTGTACTGGTGGGGATTCTAACCAACGCGTTACCGCCGACGCGAGCCTACCACATCGACGAATCGCACATGCGCGCGCGTGTTGGCGTTCGTGTCGACCAGCACGTGGTCGAACTCACCCACGGCGCTGGGCGCCTGCGACACGGTGATGTAGTCGCCCTCCTGCCACTCGTCCGTGAACGTCCGGTCCGGCGCGTACACTTCCCACAGCGTGCCATCGGCGAGGCGAACGAAGGAGCCCTCGTCGGGTGTCGAGACGAGACGGGCGGCCGGCGGAAGCGTCGAGAGGGGCGACCAGCCGCGGTGATGGCCGAACTGCTCCGGTGCGGTCGGTGCTTCACTTGGCGCCGATTCCTCGCTCGACGCCGCCGCGGTGCTCCGGCCCGTGCCCGCCGCGGGCTGCCGGAACGCGTTCGCACGAAGCTCGGCCGAGTAGCGCGTCAGCCACGCGTCCAGCGCAAAGCGCTGCTCCGGCGTTAGGCGGTCGATGCCGATCCGCTGCTGATCCGCGGCCGACATCACCTGGGTGGCGCGGATGGGCACGAAGATCAGCTTGTCCTTCAGCTGGTCCTGGGTATCCTGCGCCATGAGCGAAGCTGCCGAGCAGGCGACGCTGGCCGCCACGAGGACCAACCACACACGAGAATCACGAGAACGAGCGCGCATCCGACCCTCCTGCGTTGAGAGGACTCCTCGCAGGGTGATTACGGGACCACGGACCCGCAATGCCAAAATAGGTGAACGGTCGAGGCAGTGGCGGATGGCGGTGAGTTCCGGATGGCTACGGCACCACGCGCTCGCCGACCACTTTCGGTGTCACGTACACCTTGCCAAGCGCCTCGAGATACTCGCCGTGCAGCGCTTTGAGGCTGTCGAACTCTTTCTTGACGAGCCTGCGGTAGTCGGCGCGTGTCGCGAAATCATACAGTAGCGCCGCCATGGCCTGCGCGTCGGTTATGAAGCCCGAGTGCCCGACGTCCGTCAGCGCATCGGCTTCCATCTCGTACGTATGGTTCGAGGCGTTCGACGACTTGGCGCTGAACCCGACCCCGGGAATGTTGCTCGATACGCTGCCGGTTTCCTCGTAGCCCATCGGTTTGCCGGGCTCGGGCACCACGCCGGTCGCTCCGTATTTCTTCATATACGCGAATGCGACCTCGTCGAGGGACCCGACGCCGATGCCGTCGCGGTTCCGTCCGTAGTGGTCGATCCTGACCTGCGTGCCCGTTGCCAGTGCGGCCGCCTTCGCCGCGTTGTTCACCATCTCGGTCACCTGGGCGAGATACACCTCGTCGGGGTACCGGATGTAGAAGTCGGCGGCCGTCTTGTCGGGAACGACGTTAGGCGCGGCGCCGCCCTCCGTGATCACGCCCTGAATGCGGGTCTCCGGTCTCAGATTGCTCCGGATGGCATCGATGTTGTTGAACAGGTGAATGACGGCCTCGAGCGCGTTGCGGCCGTTCCATGCCGTGAGCTGATGCGCCGGCGCGCCGTAGAACGTGTATTTCACGCCGTCGATGTTCATGCAGCAGGTGCCAAACCCGGGTGCGGGCCGGGTCGTGGCGTTGACCGCGTGGCTCCGCACGAGGATGTCCATGCCCTTGAACGTTCCGGCGTCGAACATGACGGTCTTTGCGTTAGGTGGCATCATCTCCTCGCCCGGCGTGCCGAACACCACGACGGTGCCAGGAGTCTTCGTGCGCGTCAGGAATTCGGCAACGGCGACCGCCGCCGCGATTCCGATCGGCCCCTGCGTGGAATGCTGGTCGCCGTGGAACGCCCCCTTCGTTCCACGCAGCGCGTCGTACTCGAGAATGACGCCGAGGTTCGGCCCCGGTGTCGACTTGTTGTACCGGGCCACGAACGCTGTCTTGAGCTCTCCGACGCCCATGGTCACGTCGAAGTCATGCCGCTTGAGATAGTCTGTGAGCACCTGCACCGACCGCGTTTCGACGAACCCCACCTCGGGATGCTTGGTGATGTCATCCCCGAGCGCGATCAGCTCCTTGTCCATGAGCTCCTTGGCACGCGCCGCGACGGCGTCACGCGCCGGGTTCGCTCCGGTGAGCTTCGCGACGACCGCGTCGATATTGAGCGAGCGCTGAAGCTCCATCTGCTTCTGCACGACGTCGCGTGCGGCGTCGCGCTCCGTCGGCGTTTCCTGCGCGCGGGCGAATGGAGTGGGCGCGGCGAGCACCAGCACCGCGGCAATCAGGGTGACTCGGTTCATAAGCCGAAGGCGAAAAGGGTGATTGACGAGGGTTAGCGCATGCCGAGGTCGTACGCAGACAGCGCGTTCTGACGCATTACCATCCGGGCGAGTTCCTCCGCGCGCGGGCGACTGATCTCACCATCGCGGAGCATTCCTGTCAGTGCCATCGCAAGCGCTCGGCGGGCGGTGTTCGACCCGACCCAGGCGACCTGCTCCCATCCCTGTTCGGCTCCGCCGTCGAAGGCATCGCTGCCAAAGAGCACCTTGTCAGGCCACTCACCGAGCCACTGTCGCAGTACGGCGGCGAGCTGGTGCGGAGTGAGGATGATATCCATCATGGAGATGTCGGCGTAGACGTTAGGCTTCGACAACAGCCCCGATGTTTCGCCGACGAGCGGCCAGCCGCCGTGGACAATGACGAACTTCGTCGCGCGGAGCGTCGAGTCGTTGACCAGCGGCTCGAGGAGGTGAGGCGCCGCGCCGGCGGATCGGTAGTATCCGCCGAATGTCTCGAGCGTATGGATCTGGATGGTCAACCCGAGCGTGCCGGCATCCTTCGCAATCACGCGCACGAGGTAGTCCTCGAGTGTCTTGTACTGGGCGCGTGACGGAACGCCGCCGGCGACGTAGCGTGCGTAGATCGCGCGCGCCGCGGCTGGGTCGGGGTCATCGAAGTCGAGCGGGCGAAGGTACGCTGCCTCCAGCTTGATGCCCACGGCGCCCCCGGAGCGCCATCGCTCGAGCGTCGGCCTAACGACGGTTCGCGCGTAGGCGTCCAGCGTCGACGGGACCTTGGTGATCCGCAGCTCGCGGAGATACCGGCGGAGGAGCGCCGCCTCCTTTGGGTACAGCGCGCGCGTGTCGGGTGTTCGTGTCGCCTCGCCGCGGGTATCCAGTGGGTACATGAGTGGATCCGCGAACGGAACCCAGCGGAACCGAGGGCTCGCGAGCCCGGCACCCATGGCGATGCGATTCGCCAGCATCACTTCTGTCCCGACCGCGTCGAGCGCCCATTCGGGGAAGTGCTCGGCGTGTTCGCGACGTGTCGCCTCGACGGCGGCGTGGAGCCCCACGCGGTAAATGCTGTCGTTGGCCGCGCTGGGCGCGTGAAACAGGGCGTCCTGTGCGGTTCGCCAGATGGGATCGTCGAGCGAGAGGCGATGCGGGACGCCGAACGGCGGGATCCCATCGAGTGGCAGCGCGTCGAACTCGGTATCGGCCGCCGCGCCCTGCGGCACGGGCCGCATCGGGTGGGCGTGGACGTCGATCGCGCGAATCGTGTTGAGGTAGCTGAGCAGGGCCGAGTCGACGGGAGTCTGTGCGCTCGCGCTCGGTGGCTCGGCCGTCAGCATTGCCAGGGCGACAAGAAGGCAGGGGCACCATCGGATTTCCCGCCGTGCGGCCACGAATCACCTCGTTGGAGGAAGTCGCGGATACGGTACACTCGACGACCGGGAAGCGGAACGGCAGGGGAGACGGGCGACGGGGGGCTGGTTGCTGGCTGCTGTGCTGGCTGCTGGCTGGCGCGTCATTCCTCGCTACGTTCGGAATGACGCGCCGTTTCTCCGTCGTCGGTCGCCCGTCGTCAGTCCCTGGCGGTCGCCAGTCGCCAGTCGCCAGTCGCCAGTCGCCAGTCGCCAGTCGCCTAGTCAGTCTTGAGCGCCACCACCGGATCAACCCGCGCCGCTCGCCAGGCAGGAACGAGGCTCGCGACCAGGGCGACCGCTCCCAGTATGACCGGAACTGTCACGAACGTCAGCGGATCATGGGTGCCGACGCCGTACAGGAGACCCGCCAGCAGCCGCGACAACATGGTGGCGCCCACGAGGCCGACCGCGATGCCGCCCAGCGCGAGCGCCGCACCCTGCCGCAGGACGAGCCGCAGCACCCTGGCGCGGTCCGCGCCTAACGCCATGCGAATGCCGATCTCGCGCGTGCGCTGCGCGACCAAGTAGTAGATCACCGCGTACAACCCCGATGCGGCCAGCACGAGTGCGATGCCGGCGAACGACCCGAAGAGGACGAGAATGAGCTTCCGGCTCGCCAGCGATTGCGCGATGACCTCGTCCATCGACCGCACGTTCATCAACGCGGCATCCGGCGCGACCGTCTTGAGCGCGCGGCGCAGGTCGGGCACGACCGCCGCGTCCGCGATCGATGTCTTCACCACGAGGGCGACGTCGCCGCGGGCGAAGTTCGCGCGCATGTCCCTGTACGACGTGTAGATCTCGACCCGCGGCGCTTCGGCCAGCCCGGACTGCCTAACGTCGCCGGAGACGCCGACGATCTCCCACTCGAAGTAGCGGTCGGCCGAACCCTGAAGCACGCGGTGCCCGATCGGGTTCTCGCCCGGGAAGAACGATCTCGCCAACGTCTCGTTCACGACGACCTTCGTCACACTCATCGAGTCGTCGCGCTCCTCGAGGTCCCGACCGGCCTTGATCGGCACTCCCATGGTCGCGAAGTACCCCGGGCTCACCGTGCGAACCTCGGCAAACGGCTCGGTCCCCGACTTCGGCCACGGTCGGTCGTCGACCCAGAAGCTCACCGTCGCTCCCGTTTCCTCGATCGGCAACAGAGAGACGACGCCCGCTTGCCGCACGCCCGGAATCGCCCGGACTCGCTCGAGCAGTGGTCCGAGCAACTGCTCCGTCTCCGTGTTGTCGCGAGTGTAGCGATTTGGCACGGCGAGCCGCGCCGTAACCACACGTTCCGTGGTGAGCCCGGAGTCGGTGGACTGGAGCGTGACCAATGCGCGCATGAGCAGCCCTGCGCCGACCAGCAACATGAGAGAGAGTGCGATCTGCGTCACCACGAGCGCGCTGCGGAAGCGGCGCATCTCGGTGCCGGCGGTTGTCTTCACCGTCAAGTCAGCCAGTTCGTGGCGAACGCCGCTGCGCGTCCACTGCATTGCCGGCGCGATGCCGAAAACCAATCCGCAGACGACAGCGGCCGCGCCGAGCACTAAGAGCACACGAGCATCCATGGCGATTGGCCCGACGATGGGCAGCATCGGCCCACTCAACGCAGCGAGAACGCGAAGTCCCGCATAGGCGAACCCGAGACCGACCAGCGCGCCGCCGAGGGCAAGAACTACGCTCTCGACGAGCCGTTGTCGTACGAGTTGTCCGCGACTCGCGCCAAGGGCCACCCGCACCGCAGCGTCCTTTCGCCGGGCGGCGTTTCGCGCGATCAGCAGGTTCGCCACGTTCGCGCACGCGATCAGCAGCACGAGCACCACGGCGCCGAGCAGTAGGAGCAGCGTCGGTCGTACGCGGCCGACGACATCATCGCGCATCGGAACGACGGCGGCCGAGCGGTTCGCAATCGCGATCGGATACTCCTTCTCGAGGCGGGCGACGACTCGAACGAGATCAGCGTTTGCCTGCTGCACGGTGACCCCAGGCTTGAGCAGTCCGATGACCGAAATCCAGTGCCACCCGCGCGCCCGCGGATCGAGGGCCATGTCGGGCGGGATGAACGGAAGCCACACCTGGGTTTGCAGCGGCCCGAGCGGAAAGTTGAACGACGCTGGCATGATGCCGACGACGGTAAACGGAAGCCCCTCGACGCGGATCGTGCGGCCGACGATACCGCGGTCCGCGCCGTAGCGGTTGCGCCAGAGCGCCTCGCTCACGATCACGACGTTCTGTTTTCCTTTGACGTCCTCATCGCCGAACCAGCGTCCGAGCATCGGTTTGACGCCAAGCATCGGCATCACCTCCGCGCTCACGTAAGTGGCGCGTACCCGTTCAGGCTCGGCGTCGCCGCCGAGGATCGCCCCGCTCGCCACGAAGCTGCCGAGTGCCTCGAAGACGGTGACCTCGCGCTGCCAGTCCTGCCAGTTGAGGACGGAGACGGAACTGACCCCCGGCTGGCCCTTGACCTGCTCGTACGCTCGAACGATTCGTGGCGCGTTAGGGTAGGGGAGTGCGCGAACGAGGACGGCGTTCACCACCGAGAAGATCGCGGCGTTCGCGCCGATACCAAGTCCGAACGTGAGCAGCGCAATGACGGTGAAGCCGGGAGTGCGTCGGAGGGTGCGAACGGCGAAACGGAGGTCGCGCGCCATGTCATCGGACACGGTGAGGCCGCGAGCGTCCCGGACTTCGTCCTTGTATCGGTCCATGGAGCCGAACTCCTTCGTGATGAGGGGGCGCACGGCCGCGGGGGCGACACCGCGCTCGAGATGGCGCGCCGTGGCCATGTCCATGTGGAAGCGCATCTCCTCATCCAGGTCGCGCTCGAATGCGCGCCGGTCGAGGAGCAGGCGGACGCGGCGGAAGAAGCGGGCAAGCGGGTACGCCACCATGAGTCGTTAGGCGAGACGGAGGACGAGCGACACCGCTTCGGCGAAGCGCTCCCAGCTTTGGGTCTCGACCTCGAGCTGTTTGCGGCCGCGAGCAGTCAGCCTGTAGTACTTCGCCCGTCGGTTATTCTCCGACGTGCCCCATTCCGACGACACGAAACCGTTGTCCTCCAGGCGGTGCAGGGCGGGGTAGAGCGAGCCCTGATTGATGAGGAGCGCGTCGCGTGACACGTCCTGGATTCGAAGTGCGACGCTCCACCCGTGCATGGGACCGCTGGCGAGCGTCTTGAGCACGAGCAGGTCGAGCGTTCCCTGAAGTCGGTCGTTCGGCTGTGGCGGCATGGCGGTTGGTTCTCCTAGCCTGTCTACAAGAGACGATACACGCACTCTTGTAGTCAGGCTAGGGGAGAAGGGAATGTCGTATTGGACCGGGCAACGGGCCCGAGGGTTGCCTCGACTCCGCACCATGCGATCACGTTGCGGGCGCGGCTTCGTCGGAATCAGCGGCTACGACTACAAGGGCTGGCGCGGTCGGTTCTACCCTGCGGAATTGCCGGCGCGACGCTGGCTCGAGTACGCGAGCCGGCAATTCAACAGCATCGAGCTGAACGGCACGTTTTACAGTCTCAAGTCGCCTGCCGTGTTCGAGCGCTGGGCAGCGGAGGTGCCTGACGATTTCATTTTCGCGATCAAGGGCGGCCGCTTCATCACGCACAACCTCAAGCTGCGAAACGTCGAGGCATCACTCGGCAATTTTTTCGCGAGCGGCGTGTTGTTGGTCGGGGAGAAGACGGGGCCGTTTCTCTGGCAGCTCCCTGGCACGTATCGGTTCGACGGGGATCGCCTGGACGGCTTCATGCGGCAGCTGCCGCGCGATTCCCGGCAGGGCGAGGCGGTCGCACGGCGGCATGATCATCGGCTGCGGCGCGGCGCGTGCATCGACCGCGTGGCGGACGTGGAGTATCGACACGCGTTCGAGGTTCGCCATCCGACGTATTTCTGCCAGGAGTTCTTCGACCTCTTGCGCGTTCACCAGTGCGCGTTCGTGGTTGCCGACACGGCCGGGAAGTTTCCGTATGCGGAAGAGGTGACGGCGGATTTCGTGTATGTGCGATTGCACGGGTCGCGAGAGCTCTACGCGAGCGGGTATACCAATGAGGAGTTGGATGTGTGGGCGGGGAAGATCGATAGGTGGCAGCGTGAGGGGCGGGATGTATACGTGTATTTCGATAATGACGCGAAAGTGCATGCCCCGTTCGACGCGATGAGGCTAGGCGAGCGGCTTCGTTAGCTCGGCCAACCGCTTGCGTACCCTAGGACACCGAGGTATATACATAGGACTCCTAGGTGACGCATCCATTCATATGCCCGACGCCACGACCGATTTCCTCAAGGGCACGCTCGACCTCATGGTCCTCAAGACGCTCTCCTGGGCCCCCGCACACGGCTACGGGATCGCGCGCTGGATCGAGCAGTGCACCGACGACGTCCTCCAGGTGGAGGAAGGCTCGCTCTATCCCGCCCTGCACAAGCTCGAGGATCGCGGTCTCATCGTCGCCGAATGGGGGATTACCGAGCACAATCGCCGCGCGAAGTTCTATCGCCTAACGACCGCTGGCAAGAAGCAGCTCGCCGCGTCGCGCGACTACTGGGCGCGGTTCGCGGGCGCCGTGTTCAAGGTGCTCGAAACGTCTCCCGCCCCGCGCTGACCGCGAGCCCGGTCATGCACGACCCACAGCAGGCTCCCGCTCCGAATGCCCGCCGCGCCGCCACGTGGCGGCGCTACCTGCGGTTTTGGGGGCCGCGCGCCGAAGCCGACGTGGACGACGAAATCGCGTTTCACACGGACATGCGTGCGCGCGACTACATGGCGCGCGGCCTCTCCGAAACCGACGCCCGCCGTGCCGCGGCTCGCCGACTCGGCGACCTCGCACAGGCGCGCGCCGAATGCATCGCCATCGGTTCCCGGAGGGAACGTCGCATGACTCGGGCCCAGCTCGTCGACGCGTTCGTGCACGATCTCCGATTCGCCTGGCGCACGTTAGGCCGGCAGAAGGCCTGGACCGCCGTTGCCATCATCACGCTGGCGCTGGGCATCGGGGCCAACACGGCCGTGTTCAGCGTCGTCAACGCACTGCTGCTCCATCCGCTCCCGTACCCGAACGCGGATCGGATCGCCTTCGTCTATCTCGAGCCAGCGCGAGGCAACACGACCGGCATGAGCGTGGTCGTGATGCCGGGAATGCCGGTCGTCCGCGCCTGGAAGGAGAATGCCCGATCATTCGAGGCGTTCGAGCCGTACATGGACGAAGACCGGTCACTGCGAACGACGGAGGGCCCACCCGTCAGCGTCAACGTCGCCTCCGTCCTGCCGTCGTTCAGCGAGTTCACCGGGACAAAACCAACGATCGGCCGCGTGTTCACGTCACGCGACATCGCCGACGGCGCCCGCGTGGCGCTGGTGAGCGAGCCACTCTGGCGCGGCCGCTACGGGAGCGACCCCGGAATCATCGGGAAGTCGATCGTGCTCGACAATCAGCCGTACTCGGTGATCGGTGTCATGCCGGTTGGATATCGGCTGCCGCAGGTCGAGGAGACCGTGAGCGACGTATGGCTGCCGCTCGACCTGCGAAACGACAGCCTTGGGGTCCGGCTGGTCGGGCGGCTCCGGCCGGGCGCGACGGTGGCTGCGGCAACGCGCGAGCTGGACGCCATCTACGCCCGATCAGCCGGGGAGAAGCCCACGTCGCTCGATGCGGGCGACTTTACGGTCCGCCTAACGGCGCCGAGTGAGATGGTCAGCTTCCGCCAGTCGCTGCTGCTGCTGTCGGTTGCTGTGGCACTCGTGCTGCTCATCGCCTGCGGGAATGTGGCGCACCTGCTCCTCGCCAAAACCGCCGCGCGACAGCGTGAGCTCGCCATTCGCGCGGCGATGGGTGCGAGTCGCGTTCGCATCGTCAGGCAATTGATCACCGAGAGCCTTCTGCTCGCCGGAGCAGGCTGCGTTGGTGGTCTAATCGCCGGCTGGCTCGGATTGCGCGCGCTCGTCGCGATACGCCCGGATTCTCTCGCCGAGCTGGCGGAAGCGCACATGGACGGGACGACGCTGCTAGTGACGGCGGCCCTCTCCGCGCTGACGGGGATCATCGTCGGGCTCCTCGGCACACTGCAGGCCGCGCGATTCTCGGCCAACGACGCGCTCAAGGCGGGCGCCATCTCGGCGTCGCAGTCCAGGCGGCAGCGACGGCTTCGTTCGATCCTCGTCGTGAGCGAGATGGCGGTCTCCACGGTGCTACTCGTGGGGGCGACGCTTCTCATTCGCAGCATCGCGCACCTGCAGACCGTCGATCCCGGGTTCGACACGTCGCGCCTGTATGCGGTCCAGCTCTCGCTGCGGCAGGAGTATCCGACGACCGAGGCACGGCAGGCGTTCCTCGCCGATCTCACGGCGCGAATGCGTCAGGTGAGCGGGGTCGAGGGCCTAACGATTTCGACGGCAGTGCCGCCCTGGCGGAGCTTCATGATCGGCGCGCTGCAGACGGAGGGCGACCCGCTGCCTCCTGCGGGGACGACCTCGTTTATCGACTACAACCGGATCGAGCCCGACTACTTTCGCTTCATGGGGATTCGGCTGGTCGAGGGATCGACGATCACGGACACATCGAAGGCCGCGCGACAGGTGGTCGTCAACGCCGGCTTCGCGAAGAAGTACTGGCCGCGGGGGTCGGCGTTAGGCCGGCGGATCCGCGTGGTCTACAACGGCCAGGGCGATTGGATGACGATCGTCGGGGTCGTCGGAGACGCGCTCACATCCGGCCTCCTGGGCGAAGCGAGTCGGCCGATGATGTACCTGGCGACGACCGATTCCAACCAGCCGTCGGTGCTGGTCCGCGTCGCGCCTGGTGCCGATCCGATCCCGTCACTCCGGCGCGTGGTGGCGCAGGCGGACCCGCGCCTTCCGTCGCCTACCGTGAGCAACATCGAGAGTGTGATGCAGCGATCGATCGCTCGGCCACGCTTCACCATGACGCTGCTCGTGGCGTTCACCGGGCTCGCGCTCGTGTTGGCGGCGGTTGGGCTCTACGGCGTCATGGCGTACTCTGTCGCGCAGCAGACGCGCGAGATCGGCATTCGGATCGCGCTCGGAGCGACGCGGTCCGAGATCGCGTCGTCGGTGCTCCGACGAGGCATACTGATGGCGGCGGTCGGCGCTCTCGTCGGTGTGCTTGGCGCGGGATGGGCGTCGAAGCTGCTCGAGAGCATGCTGTATGGGGTCGGCCGCACGGACCCCGTCTCGTTCGCGATCGGCGTCGCGGTGCTGCTCGCGACGGCATTGGCAGCGTGCCTCGTGCCGGTGCGTCGCGCAGTGGCTGTGGACCCCCTCATCTCGATCCGCGCGGATTAACCCTGAATGACCGATGTCGATCAAGGGGATGTTGAGTCGTCCGTTTTCGGTTTTCAGTCAACCGGCGATGAGGCGTACTGCCGTCCCCCAGGGGTCGCGCGCGAGCACAGTACCGTCCTTCGAACGCTCGACGGTCCCACCCGCGGCCTCGACGCTGGCGGCCGCGGCGGACACACTCGCCGCGTCGGGCATCACCAGCTCCCACTCGACGAGCCTCGCATCCTCGTCGGTAGCGGGCCGCGCTCCAGCCGCCCACGTGTTCGTCCCCAAGTGGTGATGGTAGCCGCCCGCCGACAGGAATAGCGCGCCGGGGTAGCTCCAGACGACCTTGTCGAAGCCAAGCGCCTCGTGATAGAACGCGGCCGCCTTCTCCAGATCGCCAACGTGCAGATGCACATGGCCGATTCTGGTACCGTTAGGCATCCCCGTCCAGCGCTCCGTCCCGCCCGCCGCCGTGAGATTCTCCACGTTGAGCGGGATGGTCGCCATCTGAAGTTCACGGCCGGCATAGCGCCAGTCCGTCCGAGGCCGATCCGCGTACACTTCGATGCCTAGCCCGTCGGGATCCGTGAGGTAGAGTGCCTCGCTCACGAGGTGATCCGACATGCCGGCGTACGCGCCGATCTCCGAGAGGTGGCGCACGAGCCGTCCGAGCGAGGCCCGATCCGGAAGCAGAATCGCGAAGTGAAAAAGTCCGAGCTGCCCCCGCCTCGGGTGCGGTCGGGCGCCGGGCCGTTCGCGCAGCTCGAGAATCGGCGCGTCGCTGCCGACCGCGCCGAGCGCAGCACCCGAGTCGTCGCGCCGCACGACGCGAAATCCGAGGACGCGCCCGTAGTACGCGAGCGATCGCGCAATGTCCGCAACCTGGAGCCGAACCACGCCGATGTGTGTGGCCGGTGGCAGCCGAAAACGCGGCGCCGCGACACCGCGGTCCTCGGCTTCTGCAGTGTTCCCGGCCATGCCAATGGGTTCAGGTGACATACCGTCTCCTTAGCGCTCGCTGCGTCGGCGCGCGATGGCGTGATCGATCGAGATCGGCCCGGCGCCCAGCGCTGCGAGCGCGAGGCCCGCCGCGCAGTTCATCATCACGAACTCGATCCCCATGGGTACGAAGAATCCATGGTGAATGTGAAAGGTAAGGATCGCACCCAACATGTCACACGCGATCGCGAGCCCCGCGACCCTGGTGAGCAGCCCGAGCAGGACACCGACCCCGGCGAGCGGCTCGAGAAAGGTGATTATCGGACCGAAAAAGCCAGGGCCGGGAATTCCCATCTGTGCGAACATCGCGGCAGTCCCGCCTGGCCCCATCATGAACAGCTTCTGGCCGCCATGGATGATGAATACGGCGGCGAGTGCAATGCGAAGAATGAGCAGCCCGAACGCCAGCTGCCGTTGCGTTGGCGTGGTCGAGAACAGGTTCATGTCGAGTTCCGGATGGTCCGAGGTTGCAAAGGCCCGATGGCGGGCACTGCGGTTCGGCGGTTACCAACGACTGGGCTGCTCGAAGCTTGTGTGTGTATGTTGGAGGAGCCGCGAGGAAAAAGCGAACCAGTTTCCGCGAAGCGATTCGACATGACTACCGCGCCCGCCATATCACCTGCCACTGCAACGCTCACGACGCTTCCCGAGTGGCGTGATCTCGCCATGCACGCCGAGGAGATGCGATCGGTGCACCTGCGATCCCTCTTTGACGCCGACGCGACGCGCGGTACGCGACTCGTGGCAGAGGCGGCCGGGCTCTACATGGATTACTCGAAGCACCGGGTGAGGAGCGAAACGCTCGAGCGACTGTTCGCGCTCGCCAAAGCCTGTCGGCTCAACGAGCGGATCGAGCAGATGTTCCGCGGCGATCGCATCAACGTCACCGAAAACCGCCCGGTGCTTCACGTGGCGCTTCGCGCGCCGCGGTCGGCCTCGATCCTCGTTGACGGTCACAACGTGGTCGAGGACGTTCACGCGGTCCTCGATCGGATGGCCGACTTCGCGCATCGCGTCCGCAGCGGAGCGTGGACCGGCTTCACCGGCAAGCGAATCCGCACGGTCGTGAACATTGGCATCGGTGGGTCCGACCTCGGTCCGGCCATGGCCTACGAGGCCCTGCGGTTCTACGCGGACCGTTCGCTCTCGTGCCGCTTCGTGTCCAACGTCGACGGAGCGGATTTCTACGAGAAGACGCGCGATCTCGATCCGGCCGAGACGCTGTTCATCGTCGCGTCCAAGACGTTCACGACGCTCGAGACGATGACGAACGCCCGCACGGCCCGCGCGTGGCTGCTGAAGGCGTTAGGCGACGACCGAGCCGTTGCGAAGCACTTCGTGGCCGTATCGACCAACGCCGCCGAGGTGCAGAAGTTCGGCATCGATACGGCGAACATGTTCGGTTTCTGGGATTGGGTCGGTGGTCGGTATTCGATGGAGTCCGCGATCGGCCTCTCGACAATGATCGCGGTCGGCCCGGAGCGATTCCGCGAGATGCTCGATGGATCCCACCAGATGGACGAGCATTTCCGCACGACACCGTTCGACCGGAATCTGCCCGTCATCCTCGGTCTGCTCGGCCTCTGGTACACGGACTTCTTCGACGCGCAGACTATCGGCGTCATGCCGTACAGCCAATACCTCGCGCGGTTTCCGGCGTACCTGCAGCAGCTCACCATGGAGAGCAACGGCAAGCACGTCACCGTCAGCGGCGCACGCGTGAACTACGAGACGGGGCCGATCTTCTGGGGAGAGCCGGGCACCAACGGGCAGCACTCGTTCTATCAGCTGATCCACCAGGGCACGAGACTCATCCCGTGCGACTTCATCGGCTTCGCGCAACCGCTGGAGGACATCGGAGACCATCACGACCTGCTGATGGCCAACATGTTTGCGCAGACCGAGGCGCTGGCCTTCGGCAAGACGGCCGAGCAGGTGAAGCGAGAAGGGGTGCCCGACGCGCTGGTGCCGGCGAAGGAGTTCGACGGCAACCGTCCCACCACGACCATTCTTGCCGAGCGGCTCACCCCCGGAACCCTCGGCGCGCTCATCGCGCTCTACGAGCACGCCGTGTTTACGCAGGGCGTCATCTGGGATATCGACTCGTTCGACCAGTGGGGCGTGGAGCTGGGGAAGGTGCTGGCGCTCAAGATCGCACCCGAGCTCACTCGCAAGGAGCCCGGTCGGCTTGGACACGACAGCTCGACAAACGCGCTGATTCGTCGGTACCGGAGCGACCGCGGACGCGCCTGAGCCTAATGGTGCATCATCGGCTCGCCTCTTGCCAACGCGAGGTGGTGCGGCGTGTGATGGTCGCCTAACGTCAAAAGCCCGGCGAATCCGAGCCCGCGAATTTTCGCGACGGTCCTCGCATCGCCGGGGTTGGCGGCGGTGACCACCCAGCGCACGCCGCCCGGAATGTCGTCGACGCTCGACCGATACGGTCCCTCCATGCTCAGCATCGCGGAGTGATTCCGCAGCATCGAGCGGATCGACTCGGCCACGTGTCCGTCGCCCGTCACACCCATGGATGCCCCACCCGGGATGCTGGTTTGTCGCACTTTCGCCTCGAGCACCACCTCGTTCATCACGATCAGGTGCTGGCGGAGCGCTTCGATGTTCACCTTCGACCAATCGGTCGTGGAGTCGGCCTGCAACATCGCCACGACGGCGGCCATTGTCGCGTAGGCGGCCTGGCCTGGCGGGATCGCGCCCGCCGAGCTGGCGCTGGCGTGACTCGCGTGATCCATCGCGCTTTGTGCGCGACCCTGAGTACCCATGACGGCAAGTGCCAGGGCAATGGTGCTGCAGTTAGTGATCGCGATTCGCATAAGTCCCTCTGAGCTGGTACCGCAACGTTAATGCGATATCCGTTGCCCAGGTGAGACTTCTGTCACTTCGCGCACGGCCGGGTTTCTCCTATCGTACTGCGCGCCGACCACAGGCCAAATGATCGCTCTCGACCGACTGAAGCCCGTCTCGCTCTTCGCGGCGTTACCGCGCAGCGCGCTCCGCATCATTGCCGATCGCGCCATCGAGCGTCGGTTTGCGACCGGGGACATCCTGTTTCGCGCGGGGGACGCAGCCGCTGGTCTACTGGTGGTGCTCGAGGGGAAGGTGCGAGTCGTCCGGAAGGCGGCTGACCGCACGCAGGTCGTGCACGTCGAACGTGCTGGAGGAACGCTCGGCGAAGTACCCGTTTTCAGCGGCGGTGGCTACCCGGCAACCGCGTTCGCCGCCGAGCCGACAGTATGCGCGCTCGTTGGCCGTGACGTCCTCCTCGCCGCCGTAAGGACAAATCCGGAAACCGCGTTCGTGCTGCTCGAACGGCTCAGCCAGCGCGTGCGTGAGCTGGTCGAGCGTCTCGATCGTACGTCGCTACGTCCGGTTTCGGCGCGACTCGCGGAGTATCTCATCGGGCGAGCCGACGCGCGTCACCGAGCGGTGATCGCCATCGGGATGACGCAGCAGCAGCTCGCCGAGGAGTTGGGCACCGTGCGTGAGGTGGTCGTGCGCGAGCTGCAGGCGCTGCGCGCGTCGGGGCTCCTGCGCGCGCTCGGCAGCGGGCGATTCGAGATCGTCGACGCGACCGCATTGCGGGCGCGAGCTCGTGAGGGCGCCGGCCGTACTCGGAAGGTGAAGGTCGAACGCCGAGATACGGCGGACGCGACGTAAGCGTCATCCCCTCGCTCTGCGCCGCGGGATAGATTCGGTGCGGTGGCAGGCAGGATGTCTCCGATGCGGATGATCGCGCTTGGCAGTGTGGCGGTGCTGTTGGCCGCCGCGCCCGGCGGACGAACGACAGGTCCGGCGGCGTCTTACCTCTTCGGCGGGCGAATAATCGCGGCCGACAGCGGCTCGCTCGACGGCGTGCACGTCATCGCGACCGACGAGCGAGGTACCTACGAGGCGTTGATCGACTCGTCAGGCACCTTCGTTGGCGCGTTCCCGGCCCAGCCGTCGAGCCGGGTCACGCTGCGCGTTTTCAGCGATTCAGCCGCGCCGCGCTATTACCCGAGCGTGGTCACGCTCGGGCCCGGAGTCCCCGGCGAGGCTGCGCGAATCGTGCTGCTGCCCCGACGGTGGCGAATTCGCGGCGGTCTGTTCGACGGGCGTGAGGTGCCGATCGACCCAACGCGCGCGACCACGCGGTTCGGCGACGGTCCCGGTTACTGGCGATTGAGTCGCCATTCCGGACGAGGCGTGAGTTGGCTGGCGGACAGCTTTCCAATCCGCGTCGCGTTCCGGCACGCGGTCGGCGACCCGTCTATCTCGCCGAACGACTCCGTTCGCTTCTGGGACCTGGCGACCACGCTCGAGCGCCTGCTGGGCCGCAAGCTCTTCCGCCCAGCCTCGTTCGAGGAAGTCGACGCCGGAGCGGATGGCATCTTCGTGGCGGTGAACCGGAGAATGTCAGCCGCCGGAAAGACGTACATCACCTACGACGCCACAGGCCGCATCTACGAGGCCCTCCTCACCGTCAGCCAGAACGCGTACCTCGGCGAGTCGCGGGTGGCGATGCACGAGTTGCTGCACGCGATCGGCTTCGGCCACACGGGAGGATGGTCGTCGATCATGGGGCCTAACGTCGCCGGTGTCGAGCTCCCGACGGCGGAGGATGTCGCCTACGCCCAGCTGTTCTACGCCATCACACAGATTCAGCGAGATCGGGAGGCGCAGTTCGGCATCGCCGAGTCGGCGCGTTAGGTAGTCGGCGAAGGCGCGCGGAGCTCTTCGATGATCTGCGTGGCGTCGTCGGCACGCTCACCCTCGAGCATCGGCTTGGCTGCCTGAAGCAGCGCGAGCGCATTGGCGACGCTGCGTGCCGCCCGGGCTTCATCGCCATCGGCGCGCGCGCGCAGCGCGTCCATGTGAAGGAGCGCGGCCACCGCGAACGCGCGGCGGGCGTCGAGGACCGGGCTGCCCAGCAGCATCAACAGCGTCGCAGGGTCGAGAGCGTTCGCCGTTGCGAGGTCGAGGCCGACATTCCGCATCTCCTCGCGGATCTGACCGTCGGCCTGCGCCGTGGCACCTCCGACGATGAGCTCCCGTAGGCGGGAGAGGATCTGTCGGAGGGCTTCGATCTGTCGGAGCAGGTAATCGCGCTTTTCCATGTTCCATCCTGTGCTGGGCGCTGCGGTGGCGCAACGCCCGCAGTATGGGGCTTGCACAACCCTTCCACCCACTCTCCCGTCGTTTCAGCTTTAGACCATGGCGATTCCGCAACTTCGCCCACCTGACGAGTCCGACCATCCTGCTGCACTGCAACCGGTTGGCGGCGCGAGCGTGACGCCGGTACCGGTGGTGCCGCGGGTTCCGATCCATAAGGAAGACCCGAACAAGCAGATCCAGCTCGACCGCATGAAGCGGCGGGCGACGGGCCTGCTCATTGGCGCCACTGTGCTGTTCATCGTGTCGCTGCTGCTCGAGCGACAATTCCCGTGGCTCGGCTTCGTCCGCGCGACGGCCGAGGCCGCGATGGTGGGCGGGCTCGCGGACTGGTTCGCTATTACCGCCCTGTTCCGTCATCCGCTCGGCATCCCGATTCCGCACACCGCGATCATTCCGAGCCGCAAGGACCGCATTGGTCGCAGCCTTGGCGGGTTCGTGCAGAACAACTTCCTGTCGCGCGAGGTGATTGCCGCGCGACTTCACGGACTGCGAATCGCGGAGCGGATCGCGAAATGGATCAGTGACCCGGACAATAGCCGGCGTATTTCGCACCACGTCGCATCCGGGCTGGCGGGCACGGCCCAGGTGCTGCGCGATGAAGACGTGCAGGCGATGATCGACCGCGCCGTGGTCACGCGCGTACGGAAGACGCAGGTCGCGCCCGTGTTAGGCAACGTGCTGTCACTGTTGACGGCGGACAACCGACACCAGGAGCTGCTCGATGAGGCGCTCCGGCTGATAACGGAAGGCGTATCGCGCAACGAGGAGCTCATTCGGCAGCGCATCCGTGAGGAGAGCCCGTGGTGGCTTCCTGAAGCGGTAGATGACCGAATTCACGACAAGGTCGTGGCGGCCATCGAGAACACGCTGCGCCAGGTGGCCGCGGATCCGGGGCACCCCCTGCGCGAGCGTTTCGACCGCGCGCTCACCGGCTTCATCGAGAAGCTGCGGACCTCACCGGAGGTGATCGCTCGCGCGGAGGCCATCAAGGAAGACATGCTCGGCAATCCGGCGGTTCGTCAGTTCTCCGCGACGATCTGGGGCGACGCCAAGGAAGCGCTCGCGCGTTATGCGGATCGCAAGGAGACGGACCCGCCTGGCGCGGTAGAGCAGGGCCTGATGAAGCTCGGCACCGCGGTGCTGAGCGACGCCGAGCTCATGGCGAAGGTGGACCACTGGATCCTGGACGCTGTGCTGTACGCGGTGGACCAGTTCCGCGGTGAGGTGGCGCAGCTCATCTCGTACACGGTTGGCCAGTGGGATGCGGAGGAGACGTCCAAGAAGATCGAGCTACAGATCGGGAAAGACCTGCAGTTCGTGCGTATCAACGGGACGCTGGTCGGTGGCCTGGTAGGACTGCTGTTGTACTCGATCTCGAAGTTCTTCTAGGCGTTCCTCCAAACGGGCTGGCCGTCACTTCGTCGAACTGCAAGTAACAAGTGGGTCAGTTTTCGGATGTCAGTCATCAGTCATCAGAGCCCGTTTCCTCCAGTGGTTCGCGCGAGGGGGTCCGCCGCGTTCGCCATCTCGAGGAAACGGGCTCTGATGACTGATGACCGATCACTGACCCACTGACGAACCTGGGACTGGCCATACCGCCGCCGGATTGCCAGCCCCTCGAAGTTCTCCTACTCGACTCGCATTGCGCTGAGGGGGTCGACCTTTGCGGCTCGCCGCGCCGGGATGTAACATGCGAGCAGCCCCGCCGCGGTCAGCACCGCCACGACCCCCGCGAACGTCATCGGGTCACGTGGCTGCACTTCGAATAGCACCGCGCCAATGCCCTTCGAAACGAAGGCGCCCAGGCCCAGGCCTAACGTCATCCCGATCGCGAGCTGGATGATGCCCTGCTGGAACACGAGCCGCAGCACGTCCGCGGTCCGTGCGCCCAGCGCGATGCGGATTCCAACCTCTCGCGCGCGCCGGCTGACGGAGAACGCCATCACGGCGTAGAGCCCGATCGCGGCCAGCAGCAGCGCGGCGACGCCGAACACCATGAATAGGGTGCCGAACACCCGGATGTGCCAGACACTCCGGTCCACCGTCTCGGTCATGGAGAGGACCGAGAAGATCGGCACGTCAGGGTCGAGCGACGAAACCGCCGCGCGCACCTGCGGCGTCATGCTCATGGCGTTAGGTGCTCGAACGGCGATGTTCACGAAGCGCTGCCGGTCCTGGGCCAGCGGGATCAGAATGCCGGCGTCGCGTGGGTTACTCGGGTCGCCGGTGAACATGTCCGGAACGACACCGACCACGGTGCGCCATGGCTGCGTTGACTTCGCGCCGCCAAGGCGGATCCGCCTCCCGATCGGGTTCTCGGATGGGAAGTGCTTTCGTACGAACGACTGGTTGATGACCACTACGGGAACGGACTGCGCCTTGTCGTCGGTCGAGAAGACGCGGCCCTGGACCGCGGCGACCCCGAATGTCGGGAAGAAGCCCGCCGACACCGTCAGCGATTGCGTGGAGGGATAGTCTTCGTCCTTCTGGTACTGCTTTCCTTCGATCGCCACGCTCAGGCCCCCGCAGCACATCGTCGGTAAGTCTGAGGAGAGTGACACTGCCTGAACGCCTGGCAACGCGGCAAGTCGTGGCGCGAGTGCCTCGAAGAAGCTCACCTGAGCCGCCGTGTCGGTGTGCGTCTCCGGGAACCCGACTCGGGCCGTGAAGATGTTCTCGGTGGTGATGCCGGCGTCGAGCGTGCGCAGCTTGATGATGCTCTTCACCATTAGCCCCGACACGATGAGCAGCCCGCACGAGAGCGCGATCTCGAAGACCACGAGCGCGCGGCTCAGGCGCCCGATGCGGAAGCTGGACGCCCCTCGCGACTCGTCCTTGAGGATCTCGTTGATGTCCGCTCGCGACGCCTGATACGCGGGGATGGCACCCGAGAACAAGCTGGCACCCAGCGCGGTGAGCGCGACGAACAGCAGCACCGGCGGGTGCAGCCGGATGTCGAGCCAGAATGGCGGATTCGTGTCGACGATGGCGCGATTGAACAGCGTGACGCCCACCTGCGCGACGCCCGCGCCGAGCGCGGCGCCGATGACCGCCAGGACCAGCGCTTCGCTCAGGAACTGCCTAACGACGGCGATCCGCGAGGCGCCAAGCGCTGTGCGAATCCCCACCTCTTTGGTCCGGTGCGCCGCACGGTCCAGCAGCAGGTTGGCCACGTTCGCACACGCGATGAGCAGCACGAACGACACCGCCCCCAGCATGACCCACAGCAGTCGGCGCGGCTGCGGGCCGATCTCGCTCTCGATGATGGGCCGGGCGGTGGCACTGATTCCCTCGTTCGACGCCTTGTACTCCGTCGCGATGCGTCGGGCGATCCCGGCGATGTCGGTATTCGCGGCGTCCAGCGACACGCCGTGGCGTAGTCGCGCGATTACCATGAGACCCGGGCCACTGCCTCGCTCGAGCTTGGTTGCGTCCAGCTGCAACGGCATCCAGATCGCCTGCCGATCCGGATACGTGAAGTTCGGCGGCATGACCCCGACGACTGTGAACGGCTG
>Ga0207674_10000826_pt1 | contig 40281 bp, 30 predicted proteins | sample KBSCornC72_FD_184303 | JGI IMG/M metagenome (GOLD analysis project Ga0207674, IMG submission 184303) | Corn rhizosphere microbial communities from Kellogg Biological Station, Michigan, USA - KBS Corn C7-2 (SPAdes) (version 2) | ecosystem: Host-associated > Plants > Roots > Rhizosphere > Soil ... | reverse complement strand
GAGCCCATCCTGGCCCAGGCCGAATCGATTACCGCCCGCGTTCGCGCCGACTGGGCCTTGAGCCACGTAATGTAATCCCGACTGGCGTGCAAGCAGGCTTCCCGCTTGGCCGCCATTGCCCGGGTGGCGTCCGCCAGTTCCCGTCTAAGTTCTGGGGCCTCTGATTGCCGGGACATCGCGCGGCCCCCGGTGCGGCGCGGCAAGCCATGCGGACCGGATCACCAAACGGATGATGAGGGGGTGGGCGTGAGTGTCGGGCGGGTTGTGCGTCCGGATGGCATCGTAGCGGGCTGACCTCGTGGCGCATACCGACAATCGGCGATTCATTGAACCACGCCGTAGACGCGCGATTACTTCGTCGCGGGCGTTTTCTTCTCGTCGCCGCCGCCGGCCGCCGGGATGAACTTCAGGGAGACGGAGTTGATGCAGTAGCGTTGGCCGGTGGGTTGGTCGGGGGCGTCGTCGAAGATGTGGCCGAGGTGGGAGCCGCAGCGGGCGCAGGTGACTTCGACGCGTTTCATGCCGAAGGAGTAGTCGGGGGTGAGCTTGACGCGGTCGCCGGCCTTGGCGGCGTAGAACGCGGGCCAACCGCAGCCGGAGTTGAACTTGGTGTCGGAGGTGAAGAGTTCGAGCCCGCAGGCGGCGCAGGCGTAGGCGCCCTTGGCAAAGGTGTGATCGTATTCGCCGGTGAAGGCGCGCTCGGTGCCCTTCTGGCGGAGGACGTTGTATTGCTCGGGGGAAAGAAGCTTTCGCCATTCGGCATCGGTATGCTCGACGTGGCCGATCGGCTCGGCGGAGGTGGCAGTGGTCGCGGGGACAGTCATGGCGGACTTGTCGTCCGGGGCGTTTGCGCCGGCTTGGCTGGTCGGCCTGGGGTTGTTCGCGGAGTCCTGTGCGTTACAGCCGAGCACGGAGAGGCCGACGGCGACGATTACGATGAGGTAGACGCTCATGCCGGTATTCTAGCACGCGACGTGGGGCCGGGAACAGTGGTTGCCGATGGTGCGACGGGTGTTTGAGCATTCGGAAGTGTTCGAAATCGGCCGCAGTGTGGTCTATGATGCGCGCATGAGCGAATCGCCGGTGCCCGCCGCTGCTACTGCCGCGCCATTGCCGACGGTGAGCGTGATCATCCCGATCTGGAACGACGCCGCGCAGCTCGCGGCGATCCTGGGGGCGCTGGCGGGGGCGGAGAACGTGCTGGAAGTGGTAATCGGGGATGCGTCGGACGGTCCGGAATGCCGGCGGGTCGCCGAGGCGGTGGGGGCGCGGGTGGTTCGGTGCGGCGAGCCGAGCCGGGGCCCGCAGATGAACGCGGCGGCGGCGGCGGCGGTGGGGGACGTCCTGCTCTTTCAGCACGCCGACACCGAGATGACGCGCGGGCACGTCGAGTCGCTGCGGCGGACGATGGCGGATCCGTCGGTAGTCGGCGGGGCATTTACCCGGCGGTTCCACCCGATGCATCGCAAGCGGCAGTGGCTGGCGCCGATCGTGCGGTGGATCAATCGCCGTAAGCGGGCGACGCTGTGGGGCGATCAGTCGATCTTCGTGCGGCGGACGCATTTCGAAGCGATGGGCGGCTACGCCGACATTCCGATCATGGAGGACATGGAGTTTTCGAAGCGGCTACGCCGGTCGGGACGGGTGGAGGTGATCGATCCGCCGGTGCTGTCGTCGGCGCGGCGGCACGAGGCGTATGGCTCGTTTCGCGCGTCACTGGAGATCTTCTGTATCGTTTGGATTTACAAACTGGGCGCGTCGCCGCACTGGATTCACCGGCATTATTATCGCCGCCGGCGCAAGGGACGGCACGGCCCGCCGGTCGAGGCGCGGATCGGTCCGCAGCACGGCGGCGGTAGCGGCGGCGGCGGCGCAACCCCGACCGCGGATCGATAACGCAAGCGCGAGCGGCGCATTCCATTCAGGAGCATGTTGATGTCGTTCGACGCGACGGCGGTCGTCATCCTCAGTAAGTATCCGACGCCCGGGCGTGTGAAGACGCGGCTGACGCCCGCGCTCTCGCCGGAGCAGGCGGCGGCGGTGCATCGAATCTTTCTGCTGCACGTGGTCCGACGATTTCGCGCGATGGGGCCGGCGGAACTGATCGTCTGCTTCGACCCGCCGGACGCGCGGGCGGCGATGTCGCATCTGCTCTCGTCGGTTGCGGCGGACGTGACGCTGATTCCGCAGGTGGGCGGCGACCTCGGGCACCGCCTGGCCGCAGTCGCGGTGGACGTCGGGCGTCGGCATCGCCGAATGCTGATCGGCGCCGTCGACAGTCCGGATGTGCCGTCGGCGCACCTCCGCGGTGTTGTCGACACGATGGCGGGCGCGGACGTGACGCTCGGCCTGGCGGACGACGGCGGCTACTGGTGTATTGGTTTGAGCAATTCGGTGGACGCGGCGGCGCTGCTGCGTAGCGGAATCGAATGGTCTACGGACCGCACCGGGACGCAGACGCTGGCGGCGGCGCGGGCGATGAACTATCGCACGGCAGCGGACTATTCCTGGGGCGACGTCGATCGGCCGGAGGATCTACGAAACCTGGTGGGTCGGCTCGAGCGTTCGGGCGAGCCGGAGGACGAGACGTTACTCGCGGACTTACGGCGCGCGCTGCCGATCGGTTTCTGACGCACCGGGGGCGCATTCAGTGCACCTGGCCCGCGACGCGCTCTTCGATCTGGGAAAACGGCGTCCCCTTGACGACGTAATCCGCGGCCCCCGCGGCGGTGGCGCGGCCCTTGGTCTTCTCGTCGCTGAGGGCGGAGTACATCACGACGGGCGTTCGCGAGATCGTCGGGTCGGCGCGGATCGCCGCCAGCACACCGAAACCGTCCACCTTGGGCATCATGACGTCCAGCAGGACGACGTCGGCGTGAAAGTCGTGCAGCCGATCGGTCGCGGCGACGCCGTCGGTCACGCAGTCGGCGCACCATCCGGATCGCTTAAACAACCGCCGCAGCGTGTCGCAAGTATCGAAATGGTCGTCAACGATCAGAATGCGCGGCATGACTCGATTGTATACCCTCACGAATTACGCAGACTGTACGTGCGAATCGCCAAGTTGCGATAGGCCGAAAATCGAACAATGTAGCCCGCCGCGCATATGAAAGGGGGATACCTCACCCGTCATGCTGAATCGTTGTTTTCTTAGCCTTTGGGTTGTCGCGCTCGCTGGCGTCGCGTCTGCGGAAGAGGCGGCGTACGAGCGGCCGCCAATCGGTTATTTGTCGGCCTCGGGGCATGACCCGGTGGCGACGCTGATGGGGCGGATTGACGCCGGCGGCGTTCGGCTGCAATGGGATGATAAAGCCGCCTACCTCCCGGCGCTGTTGAAGGCGCTGAATATTCCGGTCTCATCGCAAGTGCTCGTCTTTTCGAAGACCAGCTTTCAGCGGGACCTGATCGACCCGCAGCGGCCGCGGGCGCTTTACTTCAACGACGACGTGTACGTCGGGTACGTGCCGGGCGGTAACGTGATCGAACTCGCCTCGACCGACCCGCAGAACGGGCCGATGTATTTCACGCTCGACCAGGGGAAGCGCGGTGGCGGCACGGCCCCGTCGTTCACGCGCCAGACGGACGCGTGTTTGCAGTGCCACGTTTCGTCGGCGACGAACGAGATGCCGGGGCATCTGCTGCGGTCGGTCTTTCCCGACGCGGACGGACTTCCGATCCTGTCGGCGGGCACGTTTCGCACCAACCCGACCAGTCCGCTTAAGCAGCGGTGGGGCGGGTGGTACGTCACCGGGACGTCGGGCACCCAGGTGCACATGGGGAACGTGGTGTCGGCCGACCGCGAGAACCCGGACAAGACCGATTTCACGGCGGGCACCAACGTGCGGGATTTGTCGTCGCGGCTGGACACCTCGCAGTATCTGACGCCGCACAGCGACATCGTGGCGCTGATGGTGCTGGAGCATCAGACGTACGTCCACAACCTGATCACGCGGGCGAGCTACCTGACGCGAATCACCATGCACGACGCCGCGGAGATGAACAAGGCGCTGGGGCGGCCGGTCGACTTCCGGTCGGACAGCACGACCAGCCGGATCAAGAATGCGGTCGAGCCGCTGCTGAAGGGGATCCTCTGCTCGGAAGAGGCGGCGCTGACCGGGGCGATCGAGGGCACGAGCGGTTTCGCGAAGGACTTCAGTGTGCGGGGGCCGCGCGACGCGAAGGGGCGGTCGCTGCGGGATCTGGATCTCAAGACACGGCTTTTGAAATATCCGTGCAGTTACCTGATCTACTCCGCCTCGTTCGACGCGCTGCCGCCCGAGGCGCTGGAACGGTTCTATCAGCGCCTGTTCGACGTGCTCAGCGGCAAGGACCAGTCGAAGGAATACGCCCACCTGTCGTCGGCCGATCGCAAGGCGATCCTGGACATCCTCGTCGCGACGAAGAAGGGATTACCCCCCTACTTTTCACAATCGAGATAGCGCGGGCGGTGGTAGCATGGCGGATATGCCCTCAACCGAACCGCTGGATTACGCCGCCGCCCCGGTTCCCGCGCCGCGGCGGCCGCTGGTGGATTGGTCGCTGCTGCGACGGTGTGTGACGGCGGCGGTCGTGGTCACGCTGGTGTTGTTCTACGTGGTGCCGCGGGCGCAGGCGGTCTTTGCGAGTTACAACATAGGATTGCCGCTGGCGACTACGGCGCTGTTCGCCTTCTCGCGGTTTTGCGTGGGGGGCGGGATCGTGTTCGTGTGGGTGCTGTTCGCGCTGCCGCCGTTCATCGCGCCGCTATTGAGATCGCCGGCGGAGCCGGGCACACCGAGGCGACGGTTCACGTTGTCGGGGCTGCTGTTGATGCTCGTGTTCGCGGTCTTCGTGGGGTGGTTGGTGCTGGGCTTGTTTCTGCCGTACGTGAACATGGTGGATTCGTTGACGTCCGCGAGAAGCAAGTGAAAAGAAGATTCCGACTCCGCGGGAGTCGGCGTAAAATCTCATCTCGGCGGCGCGGGTCGCCAGACGCCGTCGGTGTCGAGCAGTTCGTGCGGGTTGAAGTTGGCCTTGTACTGCATGGCGCCGCAGCCGTTTACCCAGTAGCCGAGGTAATAGTGCGGGATGTTCAGCCGTCGGGCGAAGTCGATCTCCCAGAGGGCGGAGAACGTGCCGAGGCTGCGCGAGGCGGCCGCGGGGTCGAAGTAGAAATAGACGCTGCTGAGAGATTCCTGGCAGACGTCGCAGATGCCGACGCCGAGCAGATTGCCCGCGGCGTCGCGATAAGTCATCTCAAGCGTTTCGACGGGGGATTCGTAGAGGAACGACGTAAAGGCGGCGTAATCGTGAGTCTCGGCGGCGCCGTGCCAGTGGCGGCAGTATTCCTCGTAGAGTTGGAACTTTTCCCCGGTGGGTGTGGGGAGGCCGACTCCGACGGAAAGGTCCTGATTCCTGCGCCAGGCGCGGCGCTGGGATTTATCGGGGGTGAACGTCTCCACCGGAATGCGGATCGCCACACAAGAGCGGCAGCCCACGCACACCGGTTGGTAAATGACCCTTCCACTGCGGCGGAAGCCGGCGTCCATAAAGCGATGATACAGTTCCCCCGGCATCGCGGGGGCGTAGAAGGCGCGGGTGGTGGCGCGGCGATCGTGGAAATAGGAGCAGGGGTGACCGGACATCACCGTAAGGTCAAGGGGGATGGGGGGCGCGGGGGCGGGATAGGCGCTGTGACGATGCGGCACGTCCATTACGTGTCATTGTAGTCATGATGACGCGCGTCGTGGTCGCACTTCGACGATCCGTTCCCGATCAATACGCGACCGCGAACAGCACTTCGGTCTCCGTCTCCTCACCCGAGTAAACGCACTTCCCGGTCCCTCCCGGTTGGTCGAACGGGATGCAGCGCACCGTCGCCTTGGTGTCGTCCTTGATGCGCCTCTCGTTCTCGACCGACGGTTTGAACCACGCGCGGACGAAACCCCCCTGCTCGGTCAGGATCTGCTTGAACTGGTCATAGCTGTCGGCGCGGCGGACGTTCTGATCGCGGAACGCCCTCGCCTTGTCGAACATCGCGGTGTGCATCTGGTCGAGCTTGTCGCGCAACCATTGCGCCGAGACTTCGCCGATCTGGACGGTGGCCTTGCCGCGGTCGAGGCGTTGTTTGAGGACGAAGGCGCCGGCGTCTACGTCGCGCGGGCCGACCTCGACGCGGAACGGCACGCCGCGCTGCTCCCAGTGGTACTGCTTATCGCCGGGGCGGGTGTCGCGCCAATCGACGACGATCCGCTGGTCGGTGGACTTGTCGAAGAAGTAGCTTTCGATGTCGGACTTGGACCGGTTGGCGGCGGCGGCGACCTCGGATGCGCCCACTAACGCCGCCAGCAACTTACCGATGAACTCACGCACCTTGGCAGATTCTTCGGGCGTTTTGAAGATGGGCACGATCGCCGTAACGATCGGCGCGACGCGCGGCGGCAGGATCAGGCCTTCGTCGTCGCTGTGCGCCATGATCGTCGCGCCGATCAGGCGCGTGGATACGCCCCAACTCGTCGTCCACACGTGCTGCTGCTTCTGATCGCGCCCCAGGAACTTGATGTCGAACGCCTTGGAAAAATTCTGGCCGAGGTTGTGACTCGTGCCGGCCTGCAGGGCCTTGCCGTCCTGCATGAGCGCTTCAATGCAGTAGGTGGTGTCCGCGCCGGGGAACTTTTCGGACTCGGTCTTGGCCCCTTTGACGACGGGAATCGCCAGGACGCTTTCAACGAACGCGGCGTAAACGTCGAGCATCTTCAGCGTCTCGGTCTGCGCCTCATCGGCCGTCTCGTGCGCGGTGTGCCCTTCCTGCCAGAGGAATTCGGCAGTGCGCAGGAAAAGGCGCGTGCGCATCTCCCACCGCATGACGTTGCACCACTGGTTGATCAGGATCGGCAGGTCGCGATAGCTCTGCACCCATTGGGCGTACATGTGGCCGACCATCGTCTCGGACGTGGGGCGGATGACGAGGGGCTCTTCGAGCGGCGAAGCCGGCTTGAGCACGCCGGGCTTGTCCGACTTTTCTAAACGCGAGTGCGTCACGACGGCGCACTCCATCGCGAAGCCCTCGACGTGCTGCGCTTCCTTGGCCAGGAACGATTGCGGGATCAGCAGCGGGAAGTAGGCGTTGACGTGGCCGGTCTCCTTAAACCGGCGATCCAGGTCGCGCTGGATCGCTTCCCAGATCGCGTACCCTTCGGGCCGGATGACCATGCACCCCTTGACCGGCGAGTAATCGGCGAGCTGGGCCGCCTTGATGACGTCGAGGTACCACTGGGCGTAATCCTGGGCGCGGGGTTTGATGTTCTTGGCCATAGAGTCGGGCATGATAGGGTTTTCGGTGGCGGATAACAGAGGATGTCACACTCGCCCGAGGTGATACGTATTGACGCCACGGTTCATGACGCGATTGACGGTTCGAACAGGTGTCTCCCATGACAGATCCCCTGCCGATTGACGGCTCGACTGGCGAAGGCGGCGGGCAGATCTTGCGCACGTCGCTGGCATTGTCGGTCATCACCGGCCGCCCATTCCGCATCTTCAACATTCGGGGAAACCGGCCAAAGCCCGGGCTGCGGCGACAGCACCTGACCTGCGTGCTCGCGGCGGCGGCGATCTCGGGGGCGGAGGTGCACGGGGCGGAGGTGAATTCGCGCGAGGTGACGTTTACGCCGACGACGCCGGTGGCGGCGGGGGAGTACGTATTCGACGTCGGCTCGGCGGGCTCGACGACCCTGGTGCTCCAGACGGTGTTGCCCGCTCTGATCGGGGCGGCGGCGGTGTCGGAGATCACGCTGATCGGTGGGACGCACAACTTCGGCGCGCCGCCGTTCGCGTTTCTACAAAAGACCTTTCTGCCGCTGGTGAACCGGATCGGCCCGGCGGTGGAGGCGCGGATCGAGCGGGCGGGGTTCGTCCCGCGCGGGGGCGGCCGGGCGCGGGTGACGATCACGCCGCGGCCACTCAAGGCAATCGCGATCGGGGAGCAGGTTGGGATCCGGCGGCGCCTCGCGCGGGCAACGGTCGCCGGGCTGCCGCGCGAGATTGCCGAGCGCGAATTGAAACTGATCGCCCCGCTGGTGAAGTTGCGGCCGGACGAGATGGAAGTGGAGGAGCTTCCGCCGGACCAGGGACCGGGCAACATCGTGACGATCGAGCTGGAATCGGCGGACGTGACGGAAGTGGTGACGGCGTTCGGCGCGCGGGGTGTGCCGGCGGAGAACGTGGCGCGGGACGCGGCGAACGAGGCGAATCGATATTTGGCCATCGGCGCGCCGGTCGGCGAGCACCTGGCGGACCAGTTGCTCCTGCCGATGGCGCTCGCGGGCGGTGGTACGTTCGTCACGGGCGAGCCGTCGCTTCACTTCACGACCAACGTGGAGACGATCCGGCGGTTTATCGACGTGTCGATTACAGTCGGCGACGCGGGGAAGGGACTGAAGCGGGTCGAGGTCGGTTAAGGCGCGCACCTGCGAACGATGGGGTTGGGTCATGCCAATCATTCCGCCAGACGTTTGAACACACTTGCGTAGTTCCGAACACGTGTTCTCGAGGGCAGTCTCAAACCGCTCCCGTCGCGTCGGCTCGGCCGGCGCGATAAAGAGCCGCTGACCGTCCGTTGTGACGATCAACGGCGTATCCGCATTGAGGTTCAGCAAGTCAAGGAGCGACTTGTCGATGATCAAGGCCAAATCATCGCCGTGTCTTGTCAGCGTTGTAATCACGCCCGTTCTCCTTTTGAGAGCGCTCGGCAGTATTTGGGATGGCGATGCGCAAGCGCGGAAACGGCAAGGCCTCCGGTTTGACGGAGCCCTTGCAGCGTTCTGACGCGGAATACCGGACCGTGTGCGATCGTTACGCCACGTTCGCCCCGTGGCACTTCTTGTACTTCTTGCCACTACCACAGGGACAGAGGTCGTTACGGCCGACCTTCGGCCCAGTGTTGACGATCTGCTTGACCGCCACCGGCCCCTGCTCGCCGCCGCCGCCACCGCCGCCGCCGGATTCGGTCGGCTCCGGCTGTGGCGCGCCGGCGCTCAACTCGGCGGCGGTCCGCTGGACGTTCTCGCCCACACCGTACCCGCCGACGTCCTGGTGGACGGCCGCGGTCTCACGGTAGGCGCTGCGAGTCTGGGTTTGGCCGACCACGCGGGCGCGGAAGATCAGGTCCGTCACCTTGTCGCGCACGCCGGACATCATCTGCCGGAAGAACTCGTACCCTTCCTTCTTGAAGAGGATGCGCGGGTCGCGCTCGGCGAACGCCTGCAGGCCGATGCCGCCGCGGAGCATGTCCATCGCGTACAGGTGATCCTTCCAGCTCTGATCGAAAATCTGGATGAGCACGAACTGTTCGAGGTCGGTCAATTCACGGCGGTAATACTGCCGCGCGGTGCGCAGGACGAGGTCGCGCGGGGCGAGGGACGCCTCGTCGCCGTCGCTATTCGTCGTCGTCGTCGTCGTCGTCGTCGTCGTCGTCTCACCCGCCAACTGCGCTGGCGTCAGGCGGGCCATGTACTTCTCGTTAACGGCCTGCGCCAGCGCCGCGGGCGTGGTCGCCGACCTCATCACCGCGTCCACCTCCGCCTCCAGGCCGCCGTCCGCCATCACCCGTTCCTGCAGGCCGATCAACTCGTCGCGCAGGCGGCGGATCGACTGCCCGCGGATGTGCTCCAGCGTCAGGTCCACGCCGTACTTCCCCTTCACCCACGCCCGCACGTAATCGGCGGCGTACGGGTTGTCCGTCGACGAATCCTCCCCGCCGAACGCGAACGTCAGCGTGTGATCGACCGGGTACTCGATCTCGCGCCGCGCGTAGGCGGCGCGGGCGCGGCTCTGGATCAGGTCGACGATCTCCTCGGCCGGCCGCCGCGTCCGCTCGTCCTCCAGCACGAATTCCTTCGGGTCGATCTGGATGTCGAACTTCTCGCGCGCCCAGTTGGCCAGCTCCCCCTCGGGGAACAGCGGCTCGAGGTACTTCGCCAGCCCGGTGACGTCGCGCTTTTCGATCTGCTCGATCGCGGCCTCGCGCAGGCGGTCTTCCACCTCGTCCTTCGTCATCCGCTTGATCTGCGACTGCGGCAGGTTCACGTGAAAACGGCTCATCGCCCACGACGACAGGCCCTTCACGTCCCACGCCTGCGACGACCCGCGGGCGCGTCCGTTTTCCTCCTCGTCCCCCTCCTCCTCGCCCATGAATTCGTCCAGCGTCGCCGTGATCGTCGTCAGCGCCTCGGCCTTGGCCTGTTCCTTGACGTAGGGCTCGATCTCGTCCATGTGGTGCATGCCGCGCAGGTCGTAGGCGTCGATCTGCACCTCGAAATTCGTCTTCGCCCAGTCGCTGATCACCGACGCGACGTAGTCCTGCGTGACGTACTTTTCGACCGCGTCCTTGATCGCGTCGTTGATCATGCCCCAGATGACGCGGTCCACGTCGCGGCCTTCCAGCACCTGCTGCCGCAGGCCGTAGAACGTCGTCCGCTGGAAGTCGTTCACCTCGTCGTACTCCAGCAGTTGCTTGCGCGCCAGGTAGTTCCGCTCCTCGACCTTCTTCTGGGCCCGGATGATCCCCTTGGTAATCCGCTTGTCTTCGATCGCCATCCCCTCTTCCATGCCGAGCCAACCGAGCACGCGGATGACCCACTCCCCGGCGAACATCTTCATCAGGTCGTCCTGCAGCGAGACGTAAAATCGACTGCTGCCGGGGTCGCCCTGCCGCCCGGACCGCCCGCGGAGCTGGTTGTCGATCCGCCGCGCCGTATGACGCTCCGTGCCGATCACGTGCAGGCCGCCGACCTCCAGCGCGGGCTTGACCGGCTTGATGTCGGTGCCGCGGCCGGCCATGTTGGTCGCGATCGTCACCCGGCCGACCGTCTCGCCGTGCGGGTTCTGGATCTGCTGCCCCGCCTGCGCCACGATCTCCGCCTCCCGCTCGTGGTACTTCGCGTTGAGCACCGCGTGCTCGATCCCGTACTTCCGCTTGAGCATGTTCGAGACGTACTCGCTCTTCTCCACGCTGGTCGTACCGACCAGCACCGGGCGGCCCTTCTGACTCTCCTCCTTGATCTCCTCGATGATCGCGTCCCACTTCTCCTTTTCACTGCGGTAGACCCGGTCCTCGTTGTCCTGCCGGATCACCGGCCGGTTCGTCGGGATGTTCACGACTTCCAGCCTGTAGATCTTCGCAAACTCCTCGCTCTCGGTCATCGCCGTGCCGGTCATGCCCGACAACGCCTTGTACAGCTTGAAGAAGTTCTGCAGCGTGATCGTCGCCAGCGTCTGCGTCTCCTCCTTGATCTTCACCTTCTCCTTCGCCTCCACCGCCTGGTGCAGGCCGTCGGACCACTGCCGGCCTTCCATCTTCCGGCCGGTGTACTCGTCCACGATGATGACGCCGACCTGCCCGGTGCGCTGCTCGCGCTCGACGACGTAATCCTTGTCCTTCTCGTACACCACGTGGGCGCGCATCGCCTGCTCCATCAGGTGAGGCCATTCCATGTTGTTGCCGACGTAAAAGCTGCCGACGCCCGCCGCGTCCTGCGCCGCGGCGATGCCGTCGTGCGTCAGGTGCACGCTCTTGCGATCCATCTCCACTTCGTAGTATTGCGTCAGGTTCTTCTTATTGTCCTCGAGCGCGACGAGCTCGGCCTCCGCCTTGGCCTTGCGCTCTTTGGCGGCCTCGATCGCCTTCTTATCCCCCTTCATCTTGTCCATGTCCCCCTCGGCGCCCTTGATCGCGCGCTTGGCGGCGTCGATCTTGCGCTCGTTCTCGTCCCACGGACGGTTCAGCTCCATCACCTTCCGCGCCACCAGGTCCGCCGCCTGGTACTTGGGCGCGTCGTCGTGCGCGGCGCCGCTGATGATCAAAGGCGTCCGCGCCTCGTCGATCAGGATGCTGTCCACCTCGTCCACGATCGCGAAATCCAGTGGCCCCTGCACCTGCTCGGCGACCGTCACCTTCATGTTGTCGCGCAGGTAGTCGAAGCCGAACTCGCTGTTCGTCCCGTACGTGACGTCGCAGCCGTACTGCTGCCGCCGCGCGTCGCCGCCCGGATCCATGTCCGACTGGATGTAACCGACCGTCAAACCCAGACTCTCGAACGCCGGCCTGATCCAGTTCGCGTCGCGGCGGACCAGGTAGTCGTTCACCGTCACTACGTGGCAGTGATACCCTTCGAGCACCCGCAGGAAACACGCCAGCGGCGCGACGAACGTCTTGCCCTCGCCCGTCGCCATCTCGGCGATCTTCCCCTCGTACAGCACCAGCCCGCCGATGAGCTGCACGTCGAACGGACGCGCCCGGAACGGCGGGCGGCTTTCCGGATAAATCTTGCGCACGGCGGCGTAAATCTTCGGCGGGATCGACACCCGCTGCCACGGCTCGCCCGTCTGGATCATCCGCTGCTGCACTTCGTCGTACGCCTGCAGCATCTCGTCGTCGAGCTGGTCCGGGTCGAAGTTCTCTTCCGGGTTGAAGATCGAGCGGATGCCGATGTTGCGGTCCATCGATTCGCGGATGATCGCGAAGGCCTCTTCGATCACGTCCGACGAACGCACCTTCTTGGACGTCAGCCCTTCCCGCAGCTCGGCCGTTCGGGCGCGCAGCTCCTCGTCGGTCATCGCCTGAACCTTGGGTTCCAGCTCGCCGACCCGCGCCACGATCGCGCGGAACCGTTTCAATAGCCGCTCGTTCCGGCTGCCAAAGATTTTCGTCAGAATTTTGCCGACCGTGACATTGACCATGGTGGTCCTCAGATCGCCTTAGCGATGCTTGTATTGGATTGGAGAGAGGGAATCGATCGCGCCCCGGCCCACGCATCGAGACGCACGTGGCCGCATTGCAGCTCAACGGTACGAAATGAACGCCGGATGTGAGATCAGCACACCGGCGGCGGCAATCGGAATTGGAACGGCGTCCCCTCCACGCCATGCACGCTCGCCTGCGGCCCCTCGAACGCCGGCCGGAACTCCGCCGCCGGCACCCCCGCCTGCCCGCGCTGGTCCAACTTGACCGTCGGCACCACCCGCCGCAGCGAGATCGTCAACCGCTCCGCGAACCCCCGGCCGACCGGCCCCGCCTCCGTCGCCCGCGAAGACCCCTGCCCCGCCGTCGCCGCAGCCGCCGCCACCGAACGATCGGCGCAAAGCGCCGTCGCCAGCAACGTCACCGCGACTAAAGATCGAGTCTTCCGCATGGAAATCCGCAAAGGCGAGAGTATCCCTCACAATCACTTATCGTCAAGTGATACGCTTCACCGCGCCCGAAGATCGCCCAAACCGCCCAAAAGGCCTAGTCACTTTAGTGGCTCGGGTGCGAATGCGCGCCACGACGCGTCTTGGGCGCTTTTCGATTTTCAAAACTGGCGTGCGCATCGTTTGGCGCGCGGGGGGGCGGTTCTATAATCCGCGACGGAAGAGGACCACCCGATGACGACACAGCATTTGCGCCTGGGGCATTCGCCTGATCCGGATGACGCGTTCATGTTTTATGGCATGGCGCGGGATCTGGTTCCGACGGGGCGGTATCGGTTCGAGCATATTTTGCAGGACATTCAGACTCTGAACCTGCGGGCGCGGCGGGGGGAGCTGGAGGTGTCGGCGATCTCGATCCATGCTTATCCGTACGTGGCGGAACGGTACGCGCTGATGTCCTGCGGGTCGTCGATGGGGGACGAGTACGGGCCGATGGTGGTGGCGCCGCACGCGATGTCGGTCGAAGAGCTCAAGGGGAAGACGATCGCAATCCCGGGACTCTTGACGACGGCGTTTTTGGCGCTGCAACTGGCGCTGGGCAAGGGCAAGCCGGCGGGGGAGACGGGGGGCGACTTCTACTACACGATCGTGGAATTCGACCAGATCCCGCGGTACGTGAAGGAAGGGGTGGTCGATGCAGGGCTGATCATTCACGAGGGGCAGCTCACGTATCGGGCGATGGGGTTGCACCTGGTGGTGGACATGGGTGTCTGGTGGAAGGGGCGGACGGGGCTGCCGCTGCCGCTGGGCGGGAACGTGGTTCGGCGGGACCTGGGGCGGGAGGTGATGCAGGAGGTGACCGACCTGGTGCGGCGGTCGATCCAGTTTTCGTTGGATCATCGCAAGGAGGCGGTGGCTTACGCGCTGCAGTTCGGGCGGGATTTGAATCCGGAGTTGGCGGATCAGTTTGTCGGCATGTACGTGAACCACTGGACGCTCGATTATGGTGAGCGGGGGCGGGCGGCGATCGACCGGCTCTTGCGCGAGGGGGCGGAGGCGGGGATCGTGCCGGCGGTGCGGGAGATTGACTACGTGACGGCGCGGGGGTGAGCGCGCGTGGCCACATTGCGCCGCACGAAAAAGCCACTGTCAAGACTGAGAGCTCGCCAGTGCCGCCCAAAATGTGAGTGTTACGTTCGATTACCTTCGGGCGGCGTCTTTCATGGAGAGGATGACGCGTTCGCTGACGCCGGCGTCGCGGAGGTCGTTTTCGTCGCGGGCGGTGAGGCGGGGGACGGAGGCGCTGCGCTCGATGCGGTCGATGATCTGCTCGTCGCGGTCGCCGCGGCGGGTCCACTCGATGACGTCGGTGCGGGTGACGACGTCGGCCGCGCGAACTTCGGTCGTGCGGACGACGGTGCGGCGGGAGGTGTAGGTGTCGTAATCGCGGTCGCGGCGGGCGTCGGCGCGGTCCTGCTTGTCCATCTCATTGCCGATCAAGGCCCCGCCCAGCGCGCCGACGGCGCCGCCGATGACCGCCCCGCCGGCGGTGTGACCGTGGGACTGCTTGCCGACGATGGCGCCAATGCCCGCGCCGGCGGCGCCGCCGATGAGCGCGCCGGTCCCGGCCTTGGTCTCACAGCCCGCGACGGCCGCGCCCAAGACACCCAACGTAACGACCGATAGTAATGCCCGTTTCATATCCCGGCTCCCAAACATAACTGGTCAGGGTGCGATGCTTCCCGATGGATTGATCGGCGGTTCGTCGTTCAAACTTTGAGCGGCGGCCGCCCGTGAAAAGCGCCACCCCTTGGGGTGGCGCTGATTCCGACGTCGGTGAATGGTTATCGGACCGTTTCGCGTTACCGGCCGTTGTTCGCGTAGTCGTAGTAGGTCTGGATGCTCTGGCGGTAGTAGCCACCGCCCTGGGCGCGGACCGCGTTGAGGACGACACCGAGGTGTTCGGCCTTGTTCTTGCGGAGCTCGTCGCGCATGCGCTGGAGCAGGCCGCGGTTGTTGGTCTTGGCGCGGACGACGCTGACGACGCCGTCGACACGGGGGGCCATCGCCTGTGCTTCGGCGACGACCATGAGCGGGCCGGAGTCGAAGATGACGTGGTCGAACTCTTCGAGGGCGCGTTCGATGAAATCGACGAGGAGCTGGCTTTCGAACAGCTCAGTCGGGTTCATCGGCTTGGGGCCCGACGACATGACGGCGAGGTTGGGGACCTGCGTCTCCTGGATGACCTCGTCGAAGGCGGCGACGGCGTTGAGGACGTCGCTGAAGCCCTGCTCGTTGCCGAGGTTGAAGATCCGGTGGACTTCGGGGCGGCGGAAGTTGGCGTCGACCAGCAGGATGCGGCGGCCGTTGAGCGCCAAGCCGGCGGCGAGGTTGCAGGCGATCGTCGTCTTACCGTCGCCGGGGCTGGGGCTGGTGACCATGATGCTGCGGGTCGTGTCCAGCGACGCCGTGTGCTGGAGCTTGGTGCGGACGTGGCGGAAGCTTTCGGCCATGATGGAGTGCGGGGCGTCGAAGATGACCACGGGCAGCCGCGCGCCGGCGGACTGCGGGTCGTCGTTCTCGTCGGGGATGATGCCCAGGAGGTTGATCTGGCCGACCTTGGCGATGTCGCGCGGGGAGCGGATGGACTGGTCCATCGCCTCGCGGAGGAAGGCGACGCCCATCGACAAAGCCAGGCCCAGCACGATCGCCATCGCCATGGTGATCGGGAGCTTGGGGAAGCTCTTGTTCATCGGGGTCTCGGGCATGGTGGCCCAGACGACGGTTTCGGCGGCGTGGGCGCTCTGCAGCGCCATGACGCTGTCGATCTGCTCCCTGACGGTCTTGAGCTGCTCGGTGAGACCCCTTTCCTGCTGCTGCATGTTGTAGTAGTCGACCATCGAGTTGTTCAACTCGCCCAGGTCTTCGCGGAGGTTGTTGACGCGGGCGGTGAGGCCCTTGTACTTGGCGTCGGCGGCGTTGGCGGTCTGCTGCAGCTCTTCGAGGATGCCGAGCTTGGCCTTGGTGCGGGCCTCATCGGATTCCTGATCGTACCGAGCGTGCATCTTTTCGACGCGCTTGGCGAGCGCCTGCACCTTGGCGTTGTCTTCACCGAGCCGGCCGCGCATGTCGTCCAGCTCGTCGTCGTACTGCTGGAGGTTGTACTTCTGACTCATCAGATACGGGTTGGTGCGCTGGACCATCATGTCGACGCCGGCGGGGTCCTGTCCCTGCTGCATGGCGTCGTAGGTGGACTTGTAGGCGCCCATTTCCTTGGCGGCGAGGAGCTGCGCTTCGATCTGCTCCTGGACGAGCTTGGAGAGTTCGAGCTGCTTGACCCCGACCTGGCCCAAACCGCCGGCGTTGACGCCGCCGCCGTTCAGGTTCAACTGCACTTGTTTTTCCCGCATGGTGCTGCGGAGTTCCTTGAGGCTCGCCTCGGTCTTCACGCGGAGGTTGGTCAGGGTGCTGGTACGGTCGAGCAGGGCATTGGTCTGGGTCTGCTTCTGGTTTTCGAGGTGGGCGGAGACGAGCTCGAAGACGATGGTTCGGCAGTCGTCGGGCTTGGAGTAGGTGAATTCCACCTTGACGAGCTTGGTGTCCTGGATGGGGGTGACGGCGAGCTTGTCTTCGAAATCTTCCTTGGCGCGGCGGATGTCGTTATTGAACTGCGCGAACCAGGACGTGCGGCGGATCTGGCTGTTGGCGTTCTGCAGCACCTTGGTCAGCAAGGCGTCGCTGCGGAGGACCTGGGCCTGGGTGCGGATTTCGAGGGCGGTGCTGGCGGGGTCGAGGGTGGCAATATGCCCGTTGATGATCTCGTTGGCCTGCATTTGGGGCTGCACCATCACGAAGCCGGCGGAGGTGTAGCGCGGGAATTCCTTGGCGAGGTAGTAATTGACGCCGTACCCCGCCGCGGGCGCGATAATGCAGGTGACGATGAGGATCAGCCAGATGTGAGTCCGGATGACCCGCCAGGCGTCACTGGCCCCCTGCTGGGTATTACCGCCGGCGTTGGCGGCGGCGAGCCCGCCACCGGGACCGGCGATCTGCATCTGGCCCGAGGCCGGACGCGGCAAGCGAACGTTGGTCGTCTGCGGTAACGTCGTCATAGCACTGCACTCCTGCCACGCCTTGCGGTCGGCGCGACACACAAACCTCGACTAGCCACCGGCCGCACCAAGCCGGAATCTGCTGCTGAACTGCCGACCCGATAACTCTACGCCCACGGGAATTGAGAGTTCCGCTCGCACACGTTTACGTGCGGCGCCCGTCAACTCCAGTGTTCACCACACCCGCCGCCGGGGCAAATCCGGGCGGGTCCGATAAACGCACCCGCCCGAGGCCCTCACACAACGTCAAGGGTTGGACGCCCGCGGCTCGAGCAACGCCTTGTCGGCTTGGGCCATCGCTTCGTCCACTTTCGTCTTCAGGGCTTCAAGGCTCTTGTCCTTTGGCTGCTTGGAGTCCAAGCCCTTGTCGAACTTCTGCTGGATCATTTCCACCGCGCGGTTCAGGTTCCGTTTGGCCTCCTGCGGGATGTTCTTCTTCAGGTAGGCCACGCCGAGGTGGTAATAGGCGTCGGGAATCTCACCGGCCTGGATCGAGCGGTTGAGGTAATCGATGCCCTGGTTGAGCTTGTCGCCGCCCACCATCACGTTGATCCAGCCGGCAGTATCCAGAACGTTCGGATCGTTGCCAATGTTGCGCTTGTTCATGACGTCGATGGCGCGCTGGCTGTACTCCAGCGCCTTGTTGAGGTCGGGCGGGGAGGTGTGCTCGGCGAGGATGTAGGCGAGGTTGTTGAGGACGCTGAGGTCGTCGGGGCGCTTCTGGATCAGTTGCTCGTACGCGGCGCGGCCCTTGTCGTACTTGTAGGTGGCCATGTAGATGTTGCCGGCGACGCCCAGGGCGACCAGGGAGGTGCGGTCGTCCATCGTCTCGGCTTCGGTGCGGGCCTCCTCGATGGCGGTCACCGCGCGCTCCTCCTCGCCGTTCTGAAGGTAGAGGTAGGCGAGGATCACCTTCCAGCGGTTCGCCTGCGGGCCGGCGTTGGCGGCAAGCATCCGGGCGCGGTCGATCGCGTTCTGGATGTCGAGCGTCGTGCGGATCTTCTCGATGATCGCGATCAGGATGTCCTGGTTGGTCGTCTTGTCGGCCTGGACGATTTCCATCGCCTTGACGAAGTCGGCCAGCGACTCCTTGGCCATGCCCGAGTTACGCAGGGCGACGGCGCGCTTGACGTAGACCCACCAGCCCCGCTCGGCGATGTTCTTGTCGGCGGCGAAGACGCGGTTGGTCTCGGTCAGCAACTGGCCCCACATCTTGCCGGCCTCGAGGATGTCGAAGTAGTCACGGAGGAGGTCGCCGTTGGTCGGATCGACGCTAAGGGCCTCGCGGATCTTGACGGTCGCCTTTTCGGGCATGCCACGGGACGAGTAGAGCTTCGCCTGCATCTGCTTCCAGACGAAGACCTTGGGCTCCATGCGCTCCCCCTCGGCGACGAGGCGCTCGGCCTCGCCCCAGGCGGGGGGCTTCATCGAGGTGTGGAGGCCGACGAGGGTAATGCGGACGTCGCGGCGGCCGGGGGCGAGGCGCAGCGCCTCGGTCAGCTCGTGAATGGCCTCGTCGGTGTGGCCCTGCTGCCGGTAGGCGTCGGCCAGATTGACGCGGGCGTCGACGTGGTTCGGGTTGACGTCACGCAGGGCGACGAGGTCCTTGACCGCGCCGTCCAACTGCGGGACCTTGGCCTTCAGACGCAGGGTTCCGCGGGAGTAGAGCGCGGTCTGGTTGGTCGGATCGATCTGCAGCGCCGCGCCGAGCGATTCCATCGCCTGTTCCTCGCGGTTCTCGTTGAGGAGGACAACCCCGAGCATCGCGTGGAGCTGGGCGTCCTTGTCGCCGGACGCGAGCAGACCGCGGAGGAGCTTTTCGGCGTCGGCGAACTGGCCGGACAGCATGTAAATCTGGACGATCTGCTGGCGGACGAGCTTGTCGGGTGACGCCGGGTCGAGCAGCTTAAGGGCCTCGGCGTACTTCTTGTTCTGCGTGTAGTAGGCGGCGAAGCGGCGCTTGACGTCCACGTCGGCGGGGAAGGTCGCAATCGCCTGCCGCATGGTGGCTTCGGCCTCGGCGGGCTTGTCCTGACGGAGGTAGTGGTCGGCGAGCATCATGATCGGCTCGGACGAGTCCTTGAACTCGGGCCGCGCGATCATCGCCTTGAGGAGCGCTTCGCCGCCCGCCGCGTCCTTGGTCAGGTCCGCCAGCTCCGATTGGAACGCCCAGAGCACCTTTTCACCGGGCCACTTCTTGATCGCCTCGGTGAAGGTCGCCTTGGCGTCGGCGGCGTACTGGGCGGATCGGGCGTCGCCCTTCTTGGCGGCGGCGTACTGGGCGCGACCGAGCGCCACCCAGCGGTTCACGTCGTTCGGGTTGGCGTCACGCTCGGCGAGCGCCGGCTTGATCACTTCCGCCGGGTCACCGAACTGCAACTGGTACGCCTTCCACTTCTCGCGGAAGTAGGCGTTGGACGGGTGGGCGGTGCGGCCGCGGTCGATGTACCGCAGCGCCTCGTTCGGACGGTTGAGTTGGAGATAGCAATCGATGATGCCGGCGATCGCCTCGGGGTTCTCGCTCTGCTTGTCCAGCGCCACCCCGTAGCTCGAGATCGCGCTCTCGTACTGACTCAACGCCTGCTGGGCCTGGCCCAGGAAGACCCAGCTCCGCGAGAACTGTTCGAGGCGGGTGGTGAGCTGCCGCGCGTATTCGGCGGCGGCCTCGTTTTCACCCCGCGCCCGCGCCAGGCGGAAGCGGTAAATCAGGCCACCGGCCTGGTCCCAGCTCTTGGCGGCGAGCTTCTCGACGTACTCGCCGGCCTTGGCCCAGTCCTGCTCGATCATGTAGTACTGGAACATCAGGTCCTGGACGCGCCCCTCGTCGGGCTTGATCTTCTCGGCGGCCTCCAGGTGCTTGAACGCCTCCTTGCGGTCACTGGCGACGAGGTGGTACTCGTAGAGCTTGAGTTCCAGCCCGTACGGGTCCTTCTCGAACTGCTTGCGGATCAGGGCTTCGCTGGACCTCTTCAATTCCTCGGGCGACGCGCCCTCGAGCTGCTTGATCACCAGCGCGATTCGATCGTCGTTGGGCTTGGCGGCGTGACCGGCCTTGAGCAGTTCCAGCGCCTGGTCCTTCTTGTTCTGCGTGACGAGCACTTCGCGGATCGCCTGCAGGGCGTCGAAGTCGCCCGCGTCCTTGGCCAGGACGGTCTTGTAGAGACGAACGGCGTCGTCCGGGTTGGAGACCGGCGGCAGCGCCGCGACCATCGCCTTGGCCAGCACCTGCTGGCGCGCCTGCGCGGGCGTCAGCGACGCGTCCTTCCCCTCCGGGAGCTTCTCGTACGTCGCCTTCACCTCGATCGCGTCCTTGGTCTGGTCGAGCGTCGCCAGCACCAGTCGCAACACGTCCGGGTCGTCCGGCATGTGCTCCTTGAGGTACGCGACGTGCTCCTTGGCGGCCTTGACGTCCCCCTCGCCGATCAGGATCTGCGCCAGCATCCGCCGAACCGGCAGGAAGTCCGGCGCCCGCTCCTTGAACTTCATCAACTGCGTCTTGGCCTCACCGGTCTGGCGGCTCGCGAAGTAGGCGCGCGCCAGCAGCCACGTCAGGTCCATGTCTTCCTGGTTCTTGGCGTTCTCGGTGCGGAACTGCGCCTGCGCCTTTTCGAACGTCTGGATCGCCTTGACGATCGCGTCCTGCCCGCCGCGCAGCATCTCGATCTTCCCGCGAATCTTCAACACTTCCGACCGCTCGTGCGCGCGGGCGTAGATCTTGTCGTAGGTCGCCTCGATCTGCTTGAGCGCCTCGGGCCGCTCGCCCTCCGGCAGGCTCCCGTACCGCTCGATGTACATCGTCGCCAGTTCCTCAAGCGACCTCACTTCCAGGTCCATTTTCTGCAGCGCTTCCACGCCGTTCCAGCCCGTGTCGGCGATGGGCTTCTCGAGCAACGCGATCGCCTCCCCCTGCTTGACCTCGTCGTACCGCCACAGCTTGGCCAACGCCAGCCGCACGCGCTGGTCGGTCGGGCGGTTCGTCTGCGCTTCGAGCAGCAGGCTCTCGGCCTTGGCCTTGTCCCCCTTGGGCGCCGCGACCTGAGCCGCCGTCACCATGATCTTGACGTAATTGTCGGCCTCCTTGCTCACCAGCGCCCGCGCCCGCCCCAGCTCGTATTCCAGCCGCTCCCGGTACTTCTGCGTGCTGTCGCGCTCGAAGTCGGAACCGCGGATGAAGCTCAGCAGTTCGAAGAATCGGTAGTGCAAGTCCGCGTTGTTGTCGTTGGCCTTGATCGCCTCCGTGAAGGTCTTCTGCGCCGACTCGAGCATGTCGTTCCCGAGCTTTTCCTGGCTACCGCGTTTGAGCTCCAGGCCACGCTTGGCCTTCGCGCCGGCGACGAAGTAGACCATGTCCGCGATCTCGGGCGCGGTCGGGTTGGCGTCGATCAGCGTCGAGAGCTCCGTGATCGCCGTGTCCACGTCGGCGGCGGGGGTTTCGATGCTCGCCAGCCAGCGGTTCAGCGGGGCGATATACATCAGCGCGTGCGACCGCAGGTCATTGGGCTCGATCTTGGAGATCGATTCGGCGAGTTCCTGGAGGCGGGTGAATAACGCCGCCTGTGGGTTCATCTGCACCTGGCGGTAATAGCTATCCTCCAGGCGGTGGAGGGCGGGGCTGTACGTCGGCGAGATTTCGAGCGCCTTCTCCCACGTCTGGCGCGACGCGGGCAGGTAGACCATCACGTCGAAGGGCGTCATCTTGGTCAGCGCGTCGCCGAGCTTCAGGAAGATTTCCGGGTTCTTGGAATCGGCCCCCAGCGCCATCTGGTAGTTGCGGATCGCCGCCTCGAGCTTCTCTCGTTTGGCCGCCGACGTGTCGGCCGCGTCCGCCTCCTTCACCTGCGCGTCCGCCGCCTCCACCAGCTTCTTGGCGCGATCGCCCTTCCAAAAGTGGTTCTTCAGCGGGCCCGCCACGATGAAGCCCGTCGCCACCAGGCACAGGAGCACGATGCTCGATACGATCAGGAACTTACTGTTGACTCGCCTTGCCATTGGGTCTCTTTCTCGCTCGCTCGCAAACTAAAAAGCCTTATTCAATCTTGTCGATCCGTATGGCGGCCGACTTTATCAGCCCCGGTCGCGGCCCAAGGTTATCGGTTGAAGATCGCGCCGTCGGGGAGCAGTTTCTCGACCTCCGGCAACGCCGACGTCAGGAAACTCTGCATCGACGACGACGCCTCCTTGAGGTCCAACTGCCGCAGGGGGTCATTGTCGGTGGCGCCAGGCCGCGGGGGGAGGAGCGTCATCAGTTCGACCTTCGCGAAGTACGCGTACCGCTCGGTCAGGTTTTGCAAACGGATGCGGACCCGATTCGGGTCCTGCTCGTAGCGGCCGTTGGCGTGGAAGAAATACGACACACACCGGTTCTGCAGGCCGCGGGTCGTCTGGTCTTCGAAGTTGATGAACCGCACGGGAACCTGCCGCGCGTTCCCCGGGGCGTACTCGCCCAGGTTCCACGTCAGCGTCTGCGGGTTGGACGGCTGGAAACCGTCGGCCACGTAACACCGCTCGGGCACGTGCGGCACGGTGTCCACTTTCCCGGTGTAGTACGTGATCGCCATGCTGATCACCGCCGCCGGGTTCTGCTTGCGGATCTGGAACAGAGCCGCCGCCCGGCCCTCGGGTGTGAGCTGATCCATCGCCAGCACCTTTTCGCGCGTCGTGACCGGCCCGCCGTCACCCTTGGCGTTCACGTTGATGTAATCGCGGAAGACGTACTGGTCCGTGTGCAACTCGTGCTGCGTGTCGATGTCGATCGTCCGGGTCTCGGGCACGCACACCCAATTGCTCCCCAGTTGCAACGGGAGGGCGGCCAAGCCGTCCTTGTGCCGCAACGGAAGCGCCTCCTTGCGAAAATGCAGCTTCATCGCGCTCGTGGCGGCGTTGATGCCTACCGCCCCGATCAGCAGCACGAGGGAGACCACGAGAAATCCCGGCCGGCGCAGGCTCTGTTTGAAGGCGTCAGACCAACTCATGACCGGGGCTCCTTAGGTTGCGTGGGGCCGGCGGCGGGCGCCGGAGTAGCTGGACGAGGCGTCGCGGGGGACGGCTTGAGACCCGACACGGTCGGCGCCGCCTGGGGGCGAGGTTTGGGAGACGACGACGGTTTCAACGTCGACCCCGGGACGGACGCCGCCGCCGCCGCGGGTCGGGACGTCGCCGGCTTGCTCGACGGTTTGAGCGTCGAACCGGCGGCGGGCGCCGACGACGACGACAGGGGATTCCTGGGCGCCGATGGTTTGAGCGTCGAAGCCGGCGACGGCGTTGCCGCCGGTGCGGGGCTTTTGGGCGCGGTCGAAGGTTTGAGAGTCGATCCGGTCGCCGGTGCCACCGGTTGCGGGCGTTTGGGCGCCACCGACGCCTTGAGCGTGGTCGCGCCAGCGGTCGATGGGGCCGCCGGCAGCGGCTTTCGGGGGGCCGAGGCCTTGAGCGTCGTCGGGGGCACCGGGGGCGTCGCCAACGCGTCCTCGACGGGCGCCACGGACACCGCCGCAAACGCACTCGTCGCCGGTTCGGACGCGGAAACCGCCACCGCCGCCATCGCCACGTCACCCTGCCCCACGGTCGGCGACGCCGGCAATTGCTTCTTCGGGACCTCAACGATCACACGCTTGCCGCGCCGGACACCCTTATCTTCGCCCCCGCCGCCGCCCGTCAGCTTGTCCTTTTCGATCTCTTCGATGAACAACTTGTCCAGCGCCCACCCGATCCCCATGATCATGAAGAATCCGGGGATCAGCATCACCAGCCCGGCGAACTGGTGCGCGAACCCTTCCGACCACTCGTGGCTCCAGTAGCGATCCAGAAGCCCCTGCCCGGACACGCGCAGCACGTTGCAGAAGATCGCGATCGGGATCGCCGACACCGTGATCAACGCCTTTTCCCACAGCGCGCGGCTGCCCAGGAACGCCACCGTGCCCGCGACCATCAGGAAGGTCATGACCGACTTCAGCCCCGCGCACGCCTCGGCGACGTTCAGCAGGCGCTCCCGCCCGTTCATGTCGACCATCATGATGCGCGTGCCGAAGTTCTGCGCTTCCACCCCGAACACCCGCAGCGTCCCCACCGCCACGCTCGCCGCGAGCTGTTGCAAAGGCCAGGCGAGTTTGGCGTAGACCAGTTCCGGCCACGGCAGCGCCACGACCAGGAATGCGATCGGGAACCACGCGACCCGCATTACCGGCCACCCCGCCAAGAGCGTCGCCGCCCCGAACAGCGTGATCACCATCCCCAGGTCTTTCACATAGTCGTTCTGACCGGGGAAGATGCCGTACGCGAAGACCATCAACCCTTCGAGGAGCAGCACCGCGCCCAAGGCGGACGACGTGGGCAGGATTGCCGGGACCGCGAGGCCCGCCATCAGCACGCCGGTCAGCAGCAACGGGAAGCCGATCTCGCCCCCCTGCAGCAGGAACAGTCCCAGCGCCGCCAGAACGACCAAACCGAGCACTGCGATAATCCGGATCGCGCGCTCCTTCTTCACCGGCGCGCCCGCGCCGCGGAGCAATTCGTCGCGGTGGATGTAGAGGTAATAGAGGCCGATCAGCGGCACGAAAATGGCGTGTTGCCAGTTGGGGTCCTGGCCGTTGATTGGATTGGTCTTCCCCCAGAGGCGGGCGAGATTAAAGCGGAACACCGCCACCATTAGAACCGCGACGACGCCGATCTGCACCCACGCCAGCGGGCTCAGCCCCCACACGCGATCGGGCGACCGATCGGCCGAATACTCATCGAGCGCCGATATGTGCGTTGACTGGCTCAGAGGCTGGTCTCCCTGCTCTTGTTTCAATCGACGAAATAACGCGGCGGCAACATTGCCTTCCGCCACCACATTATGCGCTCGAATTGGCTTTGCGACTTACGCGTGCGAGGAATGTCCGCTGCGGCCCCCGGGAAGCCAATAACCATCCTACGGGAATCCACCCCGGCAGTTCAACAAAAAAACCGCCCGATACCAGTCATTCAACAGACGAACCGGGAAGAGCAACCTCCTCCCGGTTCGCACAAGATCAAAATTATGATGCACTTACAGATTAACGGTTGCGCTGGTTCGCCAGGGCGTCCGGGCTGAAGTTTTGATCGTAAATGAACCCGAACCCGTACGTAAAGCGGAAGGCGTTGCGGAGCGCCGCCAGGAAGGGCGCGATCGCGTTCGTTCCGACGCTGACCGTGTCGTAGGGTCGCAGGTAAATGTCCGATTGTTCGCCCGCGAAGATCTTCGGCAGGTTCACGCGAACGAACATTTCTTTGTCCCGGCCAATACGACGGATCACCTCGGTGCGCTCCGGCCAACCCACGCCATCGATCATGCCGGCGGAGATGATCGCCTGCTTGAGCGTAATGTCGCGACCGGTCAGGCTGTAGACCCCCGGCCGCCCCACATGACCGCCCATGTAATACTCGCCAACCTTAGGCGACGGCACGATGATCGTGTCATTCGGACGGATCACGATGTTGTACTGGAGGTCACCCTTGGTCAGCCGCTCGAGCGGCACACGAATAATCCGCGTGTCCGGATCGGGCTTGGGAGCATCGAACTCGAAGGAACCGGTCTTGGCGCCGCCTTCGGCCATCACGCCAGCTCCGGCGCCCGTGTCGGCGGGATTGGCGGCAGGCGTCGGCGTGACAGGCGTCGGGGCGAGCGGATCCGACTTCACACCCGTGTCAGCGGGGGCCGGCGTCGCGGTCGCGGGGCTAACCGTCTTATCGGGTACGGTCGGCGCCGGCGGCTTCGTGGTGGTTGACGGCGCCGGTGTCGCCGTCGCGTCGGCGGGCTTATCGGTCGCGGTCTTGTCGGCCGGTTTATTGATCGGCACCCACTTCCCGTCCACCAGCATCTTGCGGCCGCCCTCACTCGGATCGCCCGCGTCCGCGGGGGCGTCGAGAATCGTCAGGTGAACCGGGCGAACCATGGGCGCCATCGCAACGGCAGCGGCCCCAACCGGATTGGCGCGCCCCTGCTTGCTTTCCAGCGGATCGACCGGCTTTTGCGGCTTGGTCGTGGTTCCCGGGTTGGGCATCTCGGCCGGCTTGGTCGTCGGCTCTTCCTTGTTCGCCTTGCGAATCACGTAGGCGTACTGGATGCCTTGGATCTGCACGCCGCCCGCGAGGGTCAGGGCGTCGAGCATCCGGAAATCGCTCTGGATGATCTGGTACTGCCCCGGCCGCGCGACGGCATCAAGGATGCTGAACGTCCGCTGGCGGGCTTCGATCACCGTCACGGAGACGGTGGCATTTTGAATGAGGTTGGCGTCGCGATACCGCTGGGCGATCGCGCGTTCCAACTCGGCTTCGGTCAGGCCGGCGGCCTTGACCGTGTTGATCAGCGGGAGGCTTATGTTGCCGCTCTCGCTGACACGCGACGTCTTGACGGACTCGACGCCGGGACCGGCGACTTCCGTGATCGAAATCTGCAGCAGGTCATTGCGCCCGATGACGTAATCCTGCGTCGACGGCTTCAGATCGGCTTGCTTGATGTCCTCGGCACTGCTGAACTCGGCGTCGGCCTCGTCCAACCCCTCGGCCAAGCTCGGCAGCACGGGAACCAGGAGCCGTTCCCGACTGGTTCGCATCATTTCACTGGGATCGATAAAGCCTTTGCCTAAGGCCGTCTCACATCCGCCCGTGAACATCAACCCTCCGAGCAACACACAGGGTGCCCAGACGTGGGTTCTTTTAAGAATTGTCAGAATATCACCGAGTCGCACAACGCGCTCCTTTCAACATAGCCAACGTTTAATATCAGGGATGAAACTCCGAGGATGCGTCTGGCTTGCCTCCGACATCCGCGAGATACCCCGGGTACGGAGCATCTTTCCGCTTGTGCAATCCTCCCGGCGAATCGTAACTTTAAGACACGCCAGAGATTTTGCAAACCGATGGGGCATAACCAACACGCCGTCGTAACCCCCGCATCGCTTCCGGGGGTGCCCATTACCCATCGAGCGAAGCCGACGGCAAACTTAGAAAGATTTGCCCAATTTCACAGTCGCGAAGGTTATCGGACCGGCCGTTAGTTCGCGGTGCCCATCTCGTGGACGAACGCGCTGGCGGGAATGAGTTCTTCGGTCTTCGCGCCCGGCGGTTGCCAGAGCAGGTGAATCTTCGCCAAGCCGCCGGCTTCCCAGAATTCAACCCCGAACGAGTGGACTCCTTCGGTGAGCGAGATCGTGCCCGTAGTCGCCTTGCGCTTCTGGGCGCCCTTGGGTTCATCGACGACGAGCTTGCCGTCGATATAGACTCGCGCGCCTTCGTTGGCATGAAGCAGGAACGTGTGCCTGCCCGGCGCCGTCACGCGCAGGTAGCCGGTCCAGCGCACCGAGAAGTCGTCCTTGGGCAGGCCTTCCTCCGGCGCGCCGGGCCATTCGAAATTGAGTTGCGCGTGAACGCGGTGGGCAAGCGACTTGCCGAACGTCTGCCCTTCGAAAAACTCGGCGGCCAACCCGGGCTCGAGGTGCATCTCGCGCAGGCGCGCCAGATCGACTTCCTCGAGCCGCTTTTGCGCCAGCGTCCTGGGCAGGCCGTTGAGTTTCGGCGCGGCGCGCTTGTACCAGTAGGCGGCGCGGCTGCGGCAGGCGAGGCGGGCGCGCCGCAGGTACTGGTCGCCCAGGTCCCACCAATCGTCGCCGATCTTCCCCTGCACTTCGGGCGAGGCGCCGGCGGCGGCCTCGTCGCGCTCGGCGAGCAATTTCAGTTGTGCGTCGGCGCAATCGAGCAGCAGCGGTAAGCCATGCTCCCAGTCGTTCTTCACCAGGCACTTGAACCGTCCGGCGGCGGCGCGGGCGGCGGGGTCGTCGGGCATGCTGACGAGCGTTTCGAGAGCGGCCTTGGCGGTGGTGAACTCGTGCGACGCCCAGTTGATCTCCTTCTGCTTGTCCTGCACGTCCGTGACGAGGACGAGCTTCTTCGTCTTGGCAGCGGCGGCCTCGGCGAGCGACGCCAGACGCCCCGCGACGTCGTACTCGTCGCGCGTCAGGCATTGGTCGGCAGCGGCCAGCGCGCAGCGGGCGAGCGATTCCTGACTCGGCGGCGTGAGCGCGATGCGGCCGGCGTTCGAGAGTGCGGCGAGCGTCATCTCACCCGACGCGACACCGTACGCCCGCGCCAGTTGGTCGATCGCGCGGCAAGCCGTGACGGCGTCCGCCGACTTGGCGGCGAGGTCGCGCGATTCGCACAACAGCGCGTATCGATTGGGTCCGTCCTCCTTGGTGTCGAGCGCCTCTTTAAGCAGCCGCTGGGCGAGGGCGGACCGCTGGGGTAATGTCGTGGCGGCGGCGTACTCCTGCGCGAACGTCTGCTTGATCAGCCGCACCGCCTTGGCGACGTCTTCGTCGGCCGGTACGCCCAGCGGCGCGGACGACTCCCCCGCACCCAGGACGAACGCGGCGAAGACGATCAGCGTGACACCCACGATCCCCAATTGCCGGAGACGCATGGGCGGAATGATATGAAAACCGTACGAACGTGCCAAAGAAATCCGTCGTCGCAGTCAACCCAGCCGGCGCTGTACCGCGCGATCGTCCTTCAATGCGACGCCGCTAATCCGCCGCCGCAGCGATTGCGTGATGAGATAATGGAGAAGGTCGGCGGCTTGGGCGGGGGGCAGGCCGGCGGGGCGAATGTTGGATACGCAGTTACGCTCGGCGTCGGTGCGTCCCGGACGCGGGTCGAAAACGAGATAGGCCCCCAGAGAATCGGGCGAGCCCAGCCCCGGCCGCTCGCCCAGCAGGATCAAGGCGACGCGAGCCTTCATCGCCATGCCAATTTCGTCCTGCAGGGCGACCCTCGCGAACGGGACAACCGCGATCGGGGCAATCGCCAGACGCGCCTCGCGCAGGCGAGGCAGCAACTCTTCCAGGAGCGCCGGCGCCTGGCGATGGGCGGCCAGCGCGCTCAGACCGTCCGACACGATGATCGACACGTCGCACTCGCCGAACGGCTGTTGGGCGAGTGTCCGGCGACTTTGCTCATCGAGCGTGCGCCCGAGGTCCGGGCGGAGCAGGTAAGCCTGGCGCTCGCCCGCCGATGAGCGAAGGGGTGTGACTTCCTGCCCCAGAGCCCCGATCGCCTTGGCTACTACTTGCGCATCAAATGGTTCGTGCACCGCGTCGCGGGCGAGGGCGTGGGCGAGTTGGAAGTCGAGGAGGGCACGGGTTGGAAGCGAGCCGCCGGCGCGGCCGAGGGCGACGCGCGCGGGGGTGAGAGCGCGGAGGCGGTGGGAGGGGTCGGGGGAGGGGGTGAGCGAGGATTGGCCTTCGGAACTCACTTGAATCGCGTCACAGTCGGGGCAGTTGTGAGATGCGATCGAAATGCGCGTCGCGCGTGTAGAGCACGAGACTGTAGCTGTATGACCAGCGCTGCGATCCAGAGATCGTTCGTCGGGATCGGCGTCGCCTGCTGGCGTAGCTGGTTCACCAAGGTGGCGTAGTGTCGGGTCGTTTCGTCGTCGGGGGCAAGTACATGGACACCCGGCGTCGAAAGGAACGTGGCGAGAATCTGCTCATTCGCGGCGGCGCGGTTACCGCCGAGGAAGCCCGCGGGGAGCTCGCCGAGCACGATAAGCGGGAGGTAGATCTCGGCGGCGTGCCGGAGCGTGTGCACGACAGCGGGATCTCCGCGCTGCAGATCCGCGTATCGGTTGGTGTCGAGCGCGAGACGCATCCCCCTCATCTCCACAATTCGGGATCGATCTGTCGCTGGGCTGCGATGACCTCGTCGAAGCCCGGATCCTCGACCCATGTGCCGGCGATACCGCTCAGGTCGCGTTGCGGCTGGCCACAAAGTTGCTTGGACGGGCGCGACGTCGAGGCGAGGCGAATGGGCCGCAGCGCGAATTCCGTGCCGTCGTCGCCGCGGATTCGCACTTCGCCGCTTGCCATCGCGTCGCCGAGTACGGCGTCCAGGTTCCGCTTGGCCTGATCGTTGGTATAGACCGTCATGCCCTTAATTATAGCATTCGCGTGACGGGTTGCGCCAATGGGAATGCCCGCGAATTGCCCAAGTCGGACCTCGATCCACAGCCGACGGTTAATGGTTTGGCGCAATTACATCGCGAGCCGGCGTTTGATCATTAAGGAGCCGGTTGTCCGCGCGCACGGGTACCAGTCGCGCGCGGTCATCAATGATGTTCATTTTTTCCAGCCACGCCTCGAACTCCGGCGCCGGGCGCTTGCCCAGCGTTTGTCGCAGGAAGTGGCTGTCGTGGAAGCTGGTGCTCTGGTAGTTGAGCATGACGTCGTCGGCGCCGGGGACGCCCATGACGTAGGTGACGCCGGCGGCGCCCAGCAGCGTCAGCAGCGTGTCCATGTCGTCCTGGTCGGCCTCGGCGTGGTTGGTGTAACACACGTCGCACCCCATCGGCAGGCCGAGCAGCTTGCCGCAGAAGTGATCTTCGAGCGCCGCGCGGATGATCTGCTTGCCGTCATAGAGATACTCCGGGCCGATGAACCCGACGACGGTGTTGACGAGCAGCGGGTCGAACGCGCGGGCGACGGCGTAGGCGCGGGCTTCGAGCGTTTGCTGATCGACGTTGTGGTGGGCGTTGGCGGAGAGGGCGGAGCCCTGGCCGGTCTCGAAGTACATGACGTTCGGAGGGTTCAGGGCTGCGGGTTCAGGGTTCAGGGAAGAAGTAAAGGAAACCGTCCCCACCCCGGTATTCGATTCCGTCTTTGTATTTCCCGAACCCCGAACCCTAAACCCTGAACCCTCTTTCGCCGCGGTGTATGCTTCGTTGAGCAAGTTCAGGTCAACGCCAAAGCTCTTGTTGGCTTGCTCCGTTCCGGCCACGGATTGGAAGACGAGGTCGACGGGTGCCCCCTGCGCGATAGCCTGCATGATCGTCGTCACGTGCGACAGCACGCACGACTGCGTGGGGATCTCGTACTGGTCGATCAGGTCGCGCACGAGTTGCAGCAGCGTGACCGTGTTGGCGAGACTGTCGGTGGCGGGGTTGATGCCGATGCAGGCGTCGCCACAGGCATACAGCAGGCCGTCGAGGATGCCGGCGGCGATGGCCTTGGGGTCGTCGGTGGGGTGGTTGGGCTGGAGGCGGACGCTGAGCCGGCCGGGCAGGCCGATCGTGCTACGGAAGCGCGTCGTCACCTGGCACTTTTGGGCGATGAGGATGAGGTCCTGGTTGCGGCAGATCTTCGAGGTGGCGGCGACCATCTCGGGCGTGAGGCCGCGCGCCAACTTCTGAAGCACCTCCGTGGTCGTCTCGTAGGTCAGCAGGAATTCTCGGAATTGGCCGACGGTGAGACCCTTCACCGCAGCGAACGCCGCCTCGTCGTGCAAATCGACGATCAGCCGCGTGACCTCGTCGTTCTCGTACGGAATCAACAGCTCTTCGAGGAATCGCGTCAGCGGCACGTCGGCGAGCAGCGTCTGCGCCGCGACGCGCTCGGCGGCGCTGTGAGCGGCGACGCCGGCCAACTCGTCGCCGCTGCGCAAGGGGGTCGCCTTGGCCATCAGGTCGCGGAGATCGGGAAAGGTGAACGCGCGGTTGGCGAGGGTGACGGAAAAGGGCATGGCGGCGGCTCCGGCGCGGGCGCGCGGACTCCAACGCCGAAGTATAACGGCACACGACGCGGGACGGAGGATCGATTCGGGGACGCGCGCGTGCGGGTCAGGCGCGCGAGTTGACGCGGCGACGGCGAATCAGCGCCACGCCCCCGAGGCCCATCAGCACGATCGACGACGGCTCGGGCACGTTGTTGCTCAACTGCAGCAGCGCGCCGTCGCTGCGGACGAGGGACTGGTAGGCGCCGGGGGTGGCGCTGGAGGCGGTATTGAAGTGGTTGAGGATCGTGGCGGCGGAGAGGGCCGTGGGGTAGAAGGCGGTCTCGTCAACCGACCCGGCGTAGGGGCTGCCGCTGTCGGTGGCGGCGAGGATGAAATCGGCGGCGGCGCTGGCGTTGTAGGCGCCGGTGGCGGCGGGGTCATTGGTGTTGTCGGCCAGTGCGCCGTTGACGTAGAGCTGGGCGGCGCTGCCATCCCACGTGGCGACCACGTGACTCCACGAATTGAGCGTCGCGGTGCCGCCGGTCAGATCCCACCCCAGGCCCGAGCCGACGCCGTTGTACATGCGGAAATTCCAACCGGTGGCGTCGGCGCGCTGGAAGAAGACCCAGCCGGAGCGGTTGCCGGCCGAAACACGGTTGGAGACGGGGGCGTCGTCGTTGTCCGAGGCAGTCGGGCGCGCCCAGAATTCGACCGTGAACGGGCTGGACGAGGCGGGGTTGAGGGCGGACTGGAACGGCACGGTCGTCTTGGTGCCCGAGACGCCGTCGTAGACGGCCGACTGATCGTTACCGGCGGTAACCGCGCCGGGGCCGAAGGTCACGGTGTCAGCATTGGACCCGTTGGCGGCGGCGCCGAGGCTGCCGGTGTTGGGGGAGACCGTGGCGGCGCCGGCGGCGCCGGCGAAGAACAGGCCGACGGTGGCGGCGAACAGGACGGACGTGGATCGAAACATGAGACTCTCCCTCTCCGGTGAGTTCAAGCGTCGCACCGCACACATACACCCACGTGCGCTATGGCGACGAGAAAAACCAAATCGTTGAGCTCGGAACATCTCCGAGCCCACTGCAAACGTTTGCCATCCTACACGACAAGGTCGCGCGGCGTCAATGAGAATTGGGGGCGACTCCGAATTAGCGACTAAAGTCGCGGACTGTCACGCCGACATTCGCTCGCGCACGGCTCGCTCGGCCTGCGCGCCGATCGCCGACAAGAGCAGTTCGGTGGAAAGCCGACCGATCGAGTAACCGTCGGGGGTGCGTTTCGGCATCGACGCCGGCGCGTCGGGTGCAACGACGAAGCAGCGTCCGGCGAACTTGGGATAGCGCTGCTGGAACGCGACAAGACCCGCTGTCTTATGACCGCTCGACGAACCGACTTCGATCGCGAGGGGCCGTTCCGGATCGTCGAATACGAAATCGACTTCGACCTGCCCCTGCCGCCAGTGATACAGTCGGCTGGCGGTTTGCTGGGCGAGTGCGTGCAGGTGGGAGGCAATCATGTTTTCCATCAGCGCGCCGAGTTCGATGGGATTGTTCAATGGCACGATCCCACGCTGCAGAGCCGCATTTCGGACGGCCCCGTCCACGAAATAGACTTTTCGCCCGCGGCGCTGGACGGTTTCCTCCCGCGGCGCGTAGTTCGGCAAGAGAAAAATGAGGAACGACCGCTCGAAGTAGCTGACGTACTTCTCCAACGTCGGCGTCGCGAGTCCGACGTCGGCCGACAAGGTCGAAAAGGAAACCAATCCGGTCATCTGGCCCGCGAGCGTGTACAGCAGCCGCTCGAGGTTAAGGGGTTCCGAAACACCGAAGACCTGTGGGATGTCGAGGTAGAGCGCCTTCTGCACCGCATCGTCGCGCAACACTCGCTGGGATCGCAAAAGCTCGGAGGCCAACTCCGCGTCACTGTCGAACAGCGTCGGCCCCGCCGCCGCCGCCGAGGACTGCTGCATGAGCAGTTCGGGGAAGCCGCCCAGGAACATGTAGCGTTGACGCTCGGACGTCATGGGCGAGAAGTTCAGTCCTGAAATCACCGCGTGTTCGATCGTGTCGGCAAGCGTAGCCTTCGCCTCCAAACCTATGTCGCGGCCACGAAGCTTGAGGTACTCCGTGAACAGGCAGGGCGCGAGGTACTGTTCCTCCCAACGCCCGACCCCACTCTCAAGTCGTCCTTGGCGTAGCGCCGCCGTCGAACTCGAGGTTCCGACGATGCGAACCGGGCGGCGTTCGTCGTAAAACGTCTTGAGCCACGTATCCCAGTCTCGGGCGTAGGTGAGTTCGTCGAGAAAGAGATATGCGGGTCGAGCGTCGGTCGCGCCGCTCGCGGTGATCACGAGGTCCACCAGCGTACCCAGACTCATTCGCATCAACATGGGATGCGCCAAATGCATCCACCAGAGCCGGTTGGGGTCCACCGCCGTATCGAGGAGGGATTGAACGGTTTGAAACATCGCGATCGTTTTACCGACGCGTCTTGGCCCGATAACAATCTGGTATCGGGGCAAAACCGAAGAGCTTACAATCCGCCAGAGATGGTCGGCAAACGGCCGCCTCGTGGGCTTGAGAAGGGCTGGGGGAACTCTACCCAAGCGGCGCCACGGGTTCTGCTCAACAAGAATGTTGAGCGAATCTTCGTCTGTAGGGTGCCAAGCCATGCCCCCTATTTTAGCTTATCTTTCAAAATAAGCCAATTCCAGAATGGCTTATTTTGATAATAAGCCAATTTGCCCCTCGATCCTTTGCCTTATTAGCGAACTCCCATCAGCACTTCCATCGTCAACTGATCCAGCCGCTCGTACGGCAAGCGGGCCTTGGCGAGTTCGGTGCGGTCGAGGTCGGCGGCCAGGAGCTTCTTGGCGTTGCCGGCGTTGTACTTCTTGGTCAGCTTTTCGAGGTTCGGATCGCCCAGGTTGATCTCGTTGCGGAGGGCTTGGATTTCCTTGTCGGCGTTCCAGCGGGCGGCCTTTTCCTTGAGGATCATGTACGTCCGCATCGAGCCCTTGGCGAACTCCTTCACGTCCTGGTAGTCGGACTGGCGATAGGCGTGCGCGTCGAAGTGTCTTGGTCCGTTGTAGTTGTAGTCCTCGAGCAGCTTCACGAGGTGGAACGCGCCCTTATAGCTGGTCGAGCCGAAGCGGAAGTCCTGGTCGTAACGGCCCATCTCCTGGTCGTTGAGGTCGATGTGGAAGAGCTTTTTCATCTCCAGCGCCTGGGCGACGTGGTGGACGAAGTTCAGGCCGGCCATGGTCTCGTGGGCGAACTCGGGATTGACGCCGCACATGTCAGGGTGGGCGAGGGTCGGGATCAGGGCCAGGTAGGAGCCGGTGACGGCGAAGTACATGTGGCCGCGGGGCTCGTTGGGCTTGGCCTCGAAGGCGAACTTGTAGCCGTACTTCTGCTCGATGGAGTATTCGCAGAGGAAGTCGATGGCCTCGCGGAAGCGCTTGATCGCATCCACGGGGTTCTTGGTGGCGTCGGACTCGGCGCCTTCGCGGCCGCCCCAGAAGACGTAGATCTTGGCCCCGAACTCGGCGCCGAGGTCCATGGCGCGCATGGTCTTTTGGATGGCGTAGGCGCGGATCTTGGCGTTGTTGGAGGTGAAGGCGCCGTCCTTGAAGACGGGGTCGCCGAAGAGGTTGGTCGTCGCCATCGGGACCGCCAGGCCGTTCTGCTTGAGGGCCTTCTTGAAGTCCTTCTTGATGGTTTCCGCCTCCGTGGGGGAGGCGTCGATGGGGATGAGGTCGTTGTCGTGGAAATTGACGCCGTACGCGCCCACGTCGCCGAGGATGTTGGCCACGTCGACGGGGGAGATGGGTTCGCGGGTGGGCCCGCCGAACGGGTCGCGGCCAGGGTTGGCGATGGTCCAGAGGCCGAAGGTGAACTTCATCTTGGGATCGGGGTCGTAGGCAGCAGCCATGGTCTTCCTTGGTTGTGTTGCGAATAGGCCGGTTTTTGCCGGAAATGGAGGGCGGAAGTGTCGTCGAGGCCGGTGGAGAAATCAAGGCGTCAGCGGACACGGCCATGACGCGCGACGCGACCCCGGCAAACGGGCGTTGCCGGGGTCGCGCGAGTTGATTGGAGGGTAGGCCCGACCGTCACCGGCGTTCGGGCGTCGTGCCGTTGCGCGGGGTGGCGGTGTCGTTGGTGCCCGACGACGACGAGCCGGGGATTCTGGAGCCGGCGGGGCGGGCGCCTTCCTCGCGGTTCATGCCGCTGGCGAGCGCGTCCGTCGGAATGCCGATCGCGCGGGCGACGGTGTTCACGTGGCTGGCGTGTTCACGGAGCGTCGGCAGGGTTTCGGAGGCGAACTGCTTGATGTCCTGGTCGGTGCCGTTGCGGGCCTCCTTCTGGAACATCGCGATGTCGTGAATGTGGTCCGTGATCATGTGGAGGGTGTAGGCGTCGTCGAAATCCTTCCCTTCCAGCTTCTGGAACGCCTGATAGGTTTCCTCACATTCACCCTTCAGGTCGCTCGGCAGGTCGATGTTCTTCTGCTTGGCGATGGCCGTCAGCTTGTTGTTGGCCTGGGTGTGATCCTGTTCGAGCTTCTGGGCGAGCTGCTTGACCTCCGGGCTGGACGCCTTCTGCTGGGCGAGCTGCGCGAGCTTGACTTCGAGCGTGCCGCCCTCGGCGGCCTTCATGGCGAATTCCTTCGAGTCCTTGGGGCTGGTCATCGCCTTTACTTTGTCGTTCACGTCGGCGCGGGCACAGACGGTGCTCAGGCCGAAGACGACGACGCCAACGAATGTGGTGGTGAGACATCGAGCTTTCATTTGAACTTCCTTTTGTCGTGGTTACTCAACTGTGTCGAACTGCTGCAAACAACGCTGAAATCGAACTCAAGCGGTATGAGGACCTGTTGTCGCAATCACCTCCTTTGCGGTTACGCAGGAGGTGGCGACGACTGCAAACGAAGTGCCGTGCGGGGGCGCTAGCGATTCGCCTGAAGCAGTTCGTCGAGTTGGCGGATTTCGCGGACCGGTTTGCCGTCGATGCGAGAGGAGGGCGTGAGGCCGAGGAAGTAGCAGGCGGTGGCGAAGGTGTCCTCGGTGTTGATGTTGAGCTCGGCGTAGCGGGTGAGGTCGAAGTTTCGGCGGACGCCGGGGCCGGTGGCGATCCAGGGGATGTGGCGGCTGCGGGGGTCGTCGTCGCCGTGGGAGCGGCCGGCGCCGCCGTGGTCGGCGGAGAGGATGATCAGCGTGCCGTCGGTGAGGCCGTTGTCGTCGAGGGCGCGGCAGACGGCGCCGACGGCGGCGTCGGCGTCCTCGACCGCGGCGATCTGCTGCGGGGTGCCCCACCCTTCCATGTGGCCGACGTTATCGACGTGCGGGAAGTGCACGAACATCACGTCGGGGCGGTGGTCCTGGATGATGCGGACGGCTTCGTGGGCGACGATCGCGTCGGACATCTTTTCCTTCCTGGCCTTCTTGGAATCGTCCGGCCATTCTTCGTCGTTAGTCGAGGCGGCGGCGGGTTTGGTCGTGGGCTTGGTGGTGGCTTCGGGTTCCCTGGGGGCGACCCAGCACCAGTCGAGGGAGCCGGGGCGGTCGAAGATTTCGAACTTGGATTTGCCGGCGACCATGGCGGTGGAGTAGCCGTACTGGTGGGCGAGGTCGAAGAGGGTTCGGCCCTTGGGGTAGACGGGCTTTGAGAGGGGCAGGTCCTGGTTCCAGGCGATCTGGTGGCGCTGCGGGGTGACGCCGGTGAGCATCGACATGTGCGAGGGGAGGGTGACGGCGACGGCGGTGGTGCGGGCCCAGAGGGAGAAGCTGCCGGCGTTCATGAGGCCGTGGATGTTGGGCGTGTAGGCGCGGGCGAGGAGATCGGGGCGGAGGCCGTCCACGCTGATGATCATGACGTGGGTGACCTGGCGGACCGGGCGCGTCGAGGGGCGGGAATGGCGGACGGGGGCTGTGGGTTGGATAGCCGGCGATTCGGCGCGGGCGGCGACGACGCAGAGGGCGCAGAGCAATGCGGCGAGGATCATGGCGGCGGTGACGGAGCGGGATCGTAACGTCATGGGTGGGACGGTAGTTTGGCGTGGTGTGGGCCCAACGAGGGTCGGGTTAAGCCGGTGTGAATTTGACCGGCGCGGACGTGGGCGGTTTTAATCGGCGGCGATGATCTCGACTCATGTGAGTGTGCGGGTGGATCTGGGGCGGGTGCGGGCGAACGCGGCGGAGGTCGCGGCGCGCGTCGGGGCGCCGGTCTGGGCGACGATCAAGGCAGACGCGTATGGGCTGGGCGCGGCGCGCGTCGCGGGGGCGCTGCGGGACGTGGTCGAAGGCTTTTGCGTCTTCTCACTGGAGGAGGCGGAGGGGATCGATCTTTGGCGGCTGACCGGGAAGCCGGCGATTGCGATGGGGCCGCCTTCGTCGTTGGATCCGGCGCGATGGATCGCGGCGCACGTGCGGCCGGCGGTCTCGACGGTGGATCAGGCGGCGCGACTGGCGGACGCAGCCCCCCTGCTGTGCGTGGACACGGGGATGCAGCGGTTCGCGTGTCCGGCGAAGGACGTGCCGGCGGTGCTGGAGGCGGGAAGAATCACCGAGGCGTTCACGCACGCGACGCGGGTGGAGCACGTGCGACGGTTGCGCGAGGTGACGGCGGGACGAAACTTGCGACTGCACGGGGCGGCGACGGCGCTGCTGGACGAGCCCGAAGCACGGATGGACCTGGTGCGGCCGGGGTTGGCGCTGTATCGCGGGGCGGTGCGGGTGAGTGCGCGCTTGGCGGACGTCCGGCGGTCGAGCGGGGCGATCGGGTATGGCGGGTGGGTGAGCGAGAGCGGGTATCACGGGGTGATCGTGGCGGGGTATTCAAATGGCTTGCGGCCGGGGGCGGTGATGGTGAACGGACGACGGCAGCGGATTACGGAGGTCGGGATGCAGTCGGCGTACGTGACGCTGGATGAGGCGGACCAGTTGGGGGATGAGGTGGTGCTCCTGGGGGATGGGGTTGGTGAGGCGGAGGTGGCGTTCGCGTGGGGGGTGACGCCGCACCATGCGATCTTGGCGATGGCGGGGATGGGGGTGCGGGGGTATGTGGGGATCAAAGAGTGATGGGTGCAACTGCGCGGACGCGAATCTGAAGCGACCAATCGCGCGTGAATTGAAGACCCTCATCCCCGCCTTCTCCCACGAGCGGCGTGAGCGGTGCGGCGGAATGCGATGTTGGGCGCTTGCGGGAGAAGGAGGGCGCGTGTTGGTGCTCGATTACTTCTTGCCGGGGTGCGCTTCGAGGTTTGAGAGGGCTTGGAGCAGTTCGTCGTGGGTGGGGTTGTTTGCGGGGAGGGCGGTTGTGGTGGTGTTGGGGTAGAGGTTGTCCCAGATCGCGTTCATCTCGGCCTGGAAGCTGCCGGTGTCGGCGGTGGTGACGACGACCATGTCTTTGTCGGGCATGACGACGATGAGTTGGCCGGCGGCGCCGTCGCCGCGGAAGGCGTGGTGCGTGCATTGCCAGAACTGGTAGCCGTAGCCCTGCTGCCAGTCGATGCCGATCTTCGTGTGCGACGCCTGGTCGTTGGGGACCTGCTTGCTCGTGGCTTCCTGGACCCAGGATTCGGGGACGAGTTGTTTGCCGTTCCACTTGCCCTTTTGGAGGTAGAGCTGGCCGAACTTGGCGATGTCTTCGGTGCACAGGTAGAGGCCGTAACCGCCGAGGGAGTTGCCTTCGGGGCTGGCGTCCCAGCGGGGGTTGTCGATGCCGAGGGGTTCGAAGAGGCGGGGCTTCAAGTATTCGAGCTCGGTCTGGCCGGTGACCTTGGTGACCACGGCGGAGAGGACGTAGCTGCCGATCGTGTTGTACTGAAAGTGGGTGCCGGGCTTGTGCGGCACGGGATGGGCGAGGAACTGTTTGACGGTGGGTTTGCCGGCGGGGGCCTTGGGCTCGGTGTCGTGGCCGCAGGTCATGGTGAGGAGGTCGCGGACGGTCATGGCCTTGAGGTTGTCGGACGGGTCGGGCGGCGCATCGTCGGGGAAGAACTTGAGGACGGGGTCGTCGAGCTTGAGCTTGCCGTCGGCGATGGCGAGGCCGACGGCGGTGGAGTTGAAGCTCTTGCTGAGGGAGTGCAGGACGTGGGGTTTGTCGGGGGCTTCGGGTTTCCACCAGCCTTCGGCGATGACGTGGCCGTGACGGAGGACCATGACGCTATGGAGGGTGTTGATCTTGTCGAGGGCGTGGACGAAGTCGAGGAGGTGCTGGGAGGAGAGGCCTTGTTCTTCGGGGGTGGAGCGGGGGAGGGGGGAGGAGGCGTGGGACGAAGTGGCGGTGAGGAGGAGGAGAATGGGGAGGAGGAGGGAGTGGGTTTTCATGGCGGTTCTCGGAAGCGAGTTCGGTAATGGTGGCGAGGGGATGATAACGACTATTCCTCGGCAAGTCAGGAATTCCGTCCGCTGAACAGGATTGCGCGCGAGCGCGCCGGCGCTATCGCGCCAGCTCCTGAAATAGTCCATACTTAGCCCTCGTGTCTACCAACACGAAAGGAG
>Ga0207674_10000825_pt1 | contig 40282 bp, 39 predicted proteins | sample KBSCornC72_FD_184303 | JGI IMG/M metagenome (GOLD analysis project Ga0207674, IMG submission 184303) | Corn rhizosphere microbial communities from Kellogg Biological Station, Michigan, USA - KBS Corn C7-2 (SPAdes) (version 2) | ecosystem: Host-associated > Plants > Roots > Rhizosphere > Soil ... | reverse complement strand
GACCAGGTGGACGCGGCCTGGCTGACGCACGCGCTGCGCCAGCGCTTGCCCGGCCTTACCGTGACGCAGGCGGCGGTGGAGGAGGTGATCCTAGGCACCTCCACCAAGATCCGCGTTCGGTTGGACCTGGAAGGGGAAGGGGCCGATCAGATCGGCGCGACGTTGATCGTCAAGGGCGGGTTTGAGGAACACAGCCCCAAGATGGCGGCAATGTACGCGAACGAGACGCGTTTCTACGCCGATATCCAGCCGATCATCCCCATGCCCTCGCCGCGCGCCTATTTCGCCGGTACCGATCCCAATTCGCACCAGTCGATCGTCATCATGGAGGATTTGAAGCGCCCCGGCGTCGATTTCTGCGATGCGCTGCGCCCGCACAGCTTCGATCAGATCGCCCGGCGCATGGAAACCATGGCGGCCTATCATGGCGCGACCTGGGAATCGCCCCATTTCGCGCCCGGCGGCCGCTGGGCCGACATCGCCAGCCGCTTCGACGGCTGGGGCCTGGATTATATGCGCCGCTATCTCGTGCCTGACGTGTGGTCGCATTATATGGCGTCGCCGCGCGGCGCGGCGGTATCGACCCGGCTGCACGATCGTGACTGGATGGAACGGGCGCTGATGACGATCGGCGACATCCAGCATCAACAGCCGCGCTGCCTGATCCATGGCGACACGCATCTGGGCAATCTTTACATATTGGAGGACGGGACGCCGGGCTATTTCGACGCGCAGGTGGCGCGCACGGCCTGGCACCATGAAGTGTCCTACCATATCGTCTGCGCCGCGGACCTGGCCGACCGGGCCGCGTGGGAGCGCGACCTGCTGCACATCTATCTGGACGCGCTGGCGCGATCGGGCGGGCCGGTGCTGGACGGCGAAGCGTCCTGGCTCGACTATCGCCGCTCCATGCTGTGGGGGCTGTTCATCTTCCTGACCAACGAGGTCCGGTTCCAGACCGAATCGGTTAACACCGCCTATGCCGCCCGGTTCGGCCAGGCGGCGCTGGACCATGACCTACGCGCGCTGCTGCCCTGAAGCGCGGCGGCGCCATCGGCGGGTCCGGCAGGGGAGGCGTCGGCTCGCTCAGCCCGGCTGTTTGCCAAGGAAGCGGTCGATGCTGGCATTCAGCCGGTTGACCAGCGCCCGGTCAGACAGCTCGACATAATAGCCCAGCTGCGCCACCGTATCGAGGTGGATGACCGCCGCGCTGCCGTCGGGCATGGTCGCGCCCCAGCTTTCGAACACGCATTCGACCCCGCCGGGCCGCTGCGACAGGTCGTCCACCGCATAGCCCAGATGGAATATGCCTTCGCCGCGCGTCTCCAGCCATTCCCTGGCATTGCCCTCGCCCACGACCGGCTGAATCATTTCGAGATAGACGTCGCCCCATCTGGCGAAGGCGTTCCTGTTCGCGAAGCGCCCGCGCCAGTTGCGATAGCGCCCTTCATAATCGGTATCGAGCCGCCAGAAGGGTCCAAGCCCCAACAGGCGGGCATAGCGGGCCATGCCTTCGTCGATGTCCCGCACGACGACGCCGATCTGGTAGAAATCGCCCACGAACTGCATGGCCTTGTTCTCCCTTTCCGGCGGTAAGCGGTGGTCAGGCGTCCGGGAGCGCCTTCACCCGGTCGCGCAGCAGGAATTTCTGGATCTTGCCGAGCGGCGTGCGCGGGAAATCCTCGACGACGAACAGCCTGCGCGGCACCTTGTAGTTCGCCATCTGCTCGCGGCTCCACGCGGTCAGTTCGGCGAGCGTCAGCGTTTCGCCGGCTTTGAGGATCACGCAGGCAGCGCACACCTCGCCCATCCGCTCGTCGGGCCAGGCGATGATGCACACCTCGCCGATCGCGGGATGCTTGCGCAGGATATTTTCGATCTCGGCTGGGTAGGCGTTGAAGCCGCCGACGATCACCACGTCCTTGAGGCGATCGAGAATGCGCAGATTGCCATCTTCGCCGATGCAGCCGACATCGCCGCTGCGCAGCCAGCCATCCGCGTCGATCGTGGCGGCGGTTTGTTCGGGCTCTTCGAAATAGCCCTGCATGACATTGGGTCCTCGGATCAGCAGCTCCCCGCTCTCCCCCGCTGCCACCGGCGCGCCGTCCGGGCCGGCGATGCGCAGTTCGACGCCCGGCAGCGGCTTGCCTACCGTCTTGGCGACCGTCTCGAAATCGGCGTCGGGATAGTTGACCGTCGCCAGCGCGGTACATTCGGTCTGACCGAAGCTGGTGAGGAACAGGTCGAAGCCGAAGACCTCCTTGCCCGCGCGGATCAGGTCGACCGGAACGTTGGACGCGCCGGTATGGCCGACGCGAAGCGATGACAGGTCGTATTCGCCGAAACGCGGATGCTCCATCAGCGACAGGAAGATGGTCGGCGGCCCCATCAGCACGCTGATGCGTTCGCGCGCGATCATCTCCAGCAGCGCCTCGGCATCGAAACTGGCGATCGGATAGACGGTGATGCCCGCCTCCAGCGCCGAGATCCACCCTGACCGATAGCCGAAGCTGTGGAAGAAAGGGTTGACGATCGCCATGCGGTCGCCCGCGCGCAGATCGTTGGACGCGTTCCAGATCGCCGGCATCCACAGCGCCTGGCCATGATTGTGCATCGCCCCCTTGGGCTGGCCGGTGGTGCCGCTGGTGAACAATATGTCGGCGATCGTCTGCGGCGTCACCGCCGCGACCCGCATGGCCAGCGCCGCTGCGTCGGCCTGCACCGCCTGAAAGTCGGCGAGGCCCGTCCCGTCGAGCGCGACGATATGGGTGAGCGAGGGCAGGTCGCGCACCGGGCCTTCATCGCCAGCGCCGCCGCCCGCCTGCACCAGCATGCCGGCATAGTCGTTGCCCAGGAAGCCGGTGACGGTGAACAGCATCTTCGCGCGCGTCTTGCCCAGAACATAGAGCGCCTCACCACCCTTGAACCGGGTGTTGATGGGCACCATGATCGCGCCGATGCTCTCGATCGCGGCGGCCGCCACCATCCATTCGGGGCTGTTGGGCGCCCAGATCGCCGCGCGCTCGCCATGCTCCAGCCCGTGCGCGATCAGCGCGCGCGCCAGCGCATCGACCCGCGTGTTGAACCCGGCGAAGCTGGTCGTCGTGCCGTCCTCGCCGACGATATAGGGGGTGTCGCCATAGCGCGCCGCGACATGGGCGATCACGCGTGGCAGGACATGGTCGAGCGTCGCGGGCAGATCGGAAAAATGCGGGTTGCCCACATCCGGGGCGCCCGCCTCGGCCCTGGTCACAGCAGCCCCTTTTCCTCGGCGGTCTGCACGTCGGGCGAAATGCCGGCCTCACGCATCGCCTCGATCACCGCGGTGGTCGCCGATGCGATACAGGGAAAGCCGACATAGGGCGTCAGTTGGATCAGCAGCCCTTCCAGCTCGCGCGCGGTCAGGCCGTTGGCGATGCCGATCTTCACATGATTCTTCAGTTCCAGCGACTGGCGCATGGCGATCAGCGCCGAGAGGATGGCGATGCTCTTTTCCTTGCGGGCAAGGCCGTCCTGCTGCCACGCGTCGTGGAACGCCCAGCTCGCCGCCATGCGGGTGATGTCCGATCCGAACCGTTCCGATTGCGCGGCGTCACGGAAGGCGCCGCCAAAGGCATCGCCCATGATGCCGCTGATGAAGGCGACGCCCGATTCCTGCTTTTCGTCCAGCTTTGCCATCGGCGTCCTCCTTAAATCGGCCATGAATTGCCGCGCCCGGCCTATGAGTGAAGCCGCCGCAGCGTCAACTGCGCTGCCACCGGCCGGGGGTACGGCACGCACTGATCGGCCATCTGATGGCCATGGTCATCCCATCGCTCATGTGATGGGTCCAGTTTCGCCAATATCCGGCATGACTGCTGGAACGTATAGGGAAGGGGTTGGCGCGACGGGATCCAAGAGGACGGCGCGCGATGGTCGGATGACCAACACCTGTGTTCGACGTTTTCGGGAAGGGATAGCCATGTCCGCGCAAATGAAGCCTGTTACCGATCTTCCGCTCTATTCTGGTCCTATTTTCGACGCGGACAGCCATTTCTGGGAAACCGACGATGCTTGGACGAAATATCTGCCACGGGACGCGGCGGAAAAATATGGCATCAGCTTCCGCACCGGCGCCGATGGCGACTACGCCATGTATGTCGGCCCGCGCAAGGTAGAGATCAGCGCGGATCACCTGTTCGAGGACGGTCGCGTGCCCGCGCCGGGCAAGCTGCACGAATGGCTGCGCGCGATGAAGGAGGGCAAGGCGGAAATCGACATGCACGTGCCCAAGACGCCGGCGATGATGGAGCCGGCCGCTCGGGTCGAACTGCTCGACGCCTGGGACGTGCGCTCGTCCATCCTGTTCGTCGGCAACATGATCACCGCGATCAGCTTCCTTGACGATCCGCGCTACGCCTATCCGGTGCTCAATGCCTATAATGCGTGGATGTACGACCAGTGGCGCTACAATTACAACGACCGCATCTTCTCCTGCCCGATCATGACGCTTGACGATGTTGGGGAGGCGTGCACGGCGCTCAAGGACGTCATCGCCAAGGGCGCCAAGCTCATCCTGATGCCGATGGGCCCCTATAACGGCAAGGCGCCGGCCCATCCCGACCATGACCCCTTCTGGGCGATCGCCAACGAGGCGGGCATCCGCGTCGTTTTCCACGTGTCGGAAGCGATCTACATGAAGGATCATATGGCGCTATGGGGGGAGGGGATGCAGCAGTCGCGCATCCGCCAGTCGGCCTTCGTGTGGATGCACGGCTATTCCGAACGGCCGGTGATCGAAACGCTCTCCAGCTTCATCTTCTGGAACTTCTTCGAACGCTTCCCCAATGTGCGTCTGCTGTCGGCCGAAAACGGGTCGGAATGGGTGCCGTCCATGCTGACCAAGATGGACAAGTGCCGTGGCATCGCGAAGAATGGCTACTGGCCCGCCGGCCAGCTCAGGGAGCGGCCGAGCCATATCTTCGCACGCAATGTGTCCGTCGTCGCCTATCCCGAGGACGACCTTCAGTCGATCATTGGCCGGGTGGGCAGTGCCGACTGGGTGCTGATGGGGTCGGACTATCCCCATGCCGAAGGCGTGGAGGAGCCGCGCGTCTTCGCGCAGGAGGCGTGCCGGGGCCTGTCGGACGCCGACACGCGCAAGGTCATGTACGAGAACGGCATGCGCTTCATGGACCTGCCGTTCTGACCCGCCGGCCGGCGAGGGCGGCGGCGCTTCGCGCCGTCAGCGCCCCGCCGAGCCCTCCCGTCCCGCCGTCAGCACCGCGTCCAGAAAGCGTGCCTGGTTGAGCTTCATGCGACCGAGCGGCGCGGCGAGCATCAGCGCGCCCATTATTTCGGTGTCCGGCCCCATCATCGGCACCGCGATCGCGGCCGTATCGCTCAACATCTCGCCGAAACTGGCGCAATAGCCCTGCGCGCGGATTTGCGCCAGGTTGGCGCGAATATCGTCAGGATTGGTCCGCGTGCCGCTGGTCAGCTGGCGCAAATGCGCGCGTTGAAGATAGGCGTCGACCCGATGGGGATCGGCATAGGCCATCAGCACGCGCCCGGCGGCGCTGGCGTAGAGCGGCGCGCGCAGGCCCGCGTGCATGGCGTAGCGCACCGGGTGGCGGCTGTTCCTCGCCTCGATATAGATGGCTTGGCCGATTTCCCAGTCGGCGATTGCAAAGCCGACCGACTCGCCCGTCGCTTCGGCCAGCTGCCTGACTTGCGTGCGGACCATTTCGGGCGCCGACCAATGGCGCGCGATCCGGCTGGCGAAATGATAGGCGGCCGGACCCAGCCGGTAGCGCCCTTCGCGGCAGGACAGATATTGCAGGTCGGAAAGGCCGCGAAGCGTGTCGAGAAAGGTGCTTTTGGGCACCGCCATCACCGCGCTCAGTTCCGCCAAGCTCATTCCGTCCTGCTTGCCCGCGAGCAGCGCCAGCAGATCGAGAACGCGCGTTATCGCCCGGGGACCCCTGGCGGGACGCACCTCGACATTTTTTGCTTGCATATTTTCGATCCCTCTTGGCCCCCGCTATAGCATTCGAAAAATCGAACGCAATTCGAAAAATCGTTGGACACCATATCCGTGATATATTATCGAGAGGCTGGATCGGATGCGATTCCACGCATCCACGCGAGGAGAGAACGCCATGGCCACCAGCGCATCCCGGACCATTAAATCCGCGCACCGCGTGTTGGAGATCCTGGAATATTTCGATCAGGATCGCCGAGTCGTGACCGTGATGGAAATGTCGCGCACGCTCAATTACCCGCAATCGAGTACGTCGGAACTGCTGCGTTGCCTTACCCGACTAGGTTATCTGCATTATAACCGCGTGCGCCGGACCTTCAGCCCGACCGCGCGCGTCGCGCTGCTCGGCGCCTGGGTCAAGCCGTCGCTGTTCCGGGGCGGCCCGGTGCTTTCGGCGATCGACGACCTGGCGAAGCTGACCGGCGAGACGGTGGTCCTGTCCACCAGTTCCAACTATGTCCTGCAGCATCTGCACGTCATTCACGGCAACAGCGACAATGCGCTCGACGCCCATGCCGGCGACGAACTGCCGATCCTGCACAGCACGCAGGGGCGCCTGCTGCTGTCGAGCTATCATAATGACGGCATCCGCTCGGCGGTCCATCGCCTCAATGCCGAGGAACCCGATCTGTCGCGCCACGTCCGGGTCGCCGAACTGCTGTCGGATTTCGCCACCCTGCGCGAAAAGGGCTGGGTGATCGAGGAAGATCGCGACGGTGTGGGCTGCGTCGCGGTGCTGTTGCCCTTCGGCCGCAACATGGACCGTCTGACGATCAGTATCATCGCCGAACCGTCGGTCATCGCCGCGCGCGGCCAGGACATGCTCGACCTGCTGCTCAGCCGCAAGGACCATATCGCCGATCTCAATATCGAGGACGGCAATATGGACCAGAACCACAATAATGTGGTGCAGATGCCCGAAACGGTGAAGATCGCCAGCTATCGGCGGCATTTCGCCTGACCGCCGGCCCGGCGCATCCGCGATGAACCTGGCGATCCTGCCGGGGGAGACAGGACGGGTCAAGCCGATGCCCATGCCGATGCCGCCTGCGCCGCGGGGGCAGAACGTGCTGCTGCGGATGGTCCATGCGCCGATCAACCCGGCCGACCTGCTGGCGATCGACGGCCGTTATTCCTTTACCCTGCCGCCTGACGATCCGCTCGGCGCGGAAGGATCGGCGGTGGTGGCGGCGGTCGGCGACGAGGTTGCCGACCTGCGCCCGGGCGACCGCGTCCTGCCGCTCAGCCGCGGCAACTGGTGCCGCCACCGGCTGGTGCCGCGCCGCCATCTGATCGCTCTGCCGGCCGACGCCGATCCGGTGCAGGCGGCGATGTGGCGGATCAACCCGCCGACCGCCCATCTGTTGCTGCGCGACGCAGGCGTATGTGCGGGCGACGCCATCATCCAGAATGGCGCGGGATCGGCGGTGGCACGCTGGGTCCGTGCGCTCGCCGCGCCCATCGGCGTGCGTGTCATCGACATCGTGCGCCGCGCCGACCCGGCCCTGCCCGACGCTCTGATCGACGGCGAGGCGCTGGCCGAGCGTGTCCGCGACGCCGCCGGTGGCCGGCCGGTGCGCGCCGCGCTCGACTGCGTGGCCGGGACCGCAAGCGGCCGGATGGCGCAATGCCTGTCGCCCGGCGGCCGGCTAATTGTTTTTGGTCATTTGTCGGGCGAACCGCTCACCGTCCGGTCGCAACTGCTGACCGGCGGGGGCCTGTCCATCGCCGGTTTCAGCCTACGTCCCGCCGAGCAGGCGTTGGGCGGGGCGGGGGTGCGGACGCTGTTCGCCGACCTGCTCGCGATGCTGCGCGACCGACCGGTCGTCCAGCCGATACGGGCGATCGTGCCGCTGTCCCGCGCGGGGGAGGCGATCGCCCTTGCACGCGAGGGCCGGGGTGCGGGCGTGGGTCGCGTGCTGTTCGACCTGTCGGCATGATATCGGCCATGTGAAGCCTTGGCAGGACCGTTGACTTGAAGGTCTTGGGGTTGCTGGGGAAAGCGCATAAATCCATGGGACATACGCGATGAAACTGGACTTCACGCCCGAGGAAACGGCGTTCCGCGACGAAGTGCGGGCCTTTCTGAAAGACGCCCTGCCCGACGATCTGCGGCAGAAGATGATCAACCGCGATCACCTGACCAAGGAGGATACGGTGCGCTGGCAGCGCATACTCAACGCGCGCGGCTGGGCGGTCACCCACTGGCCGGTCCAATATGGCGGCCAGGCGTGGACCCCGACGCAGCGCTACATCTTTCAGGAGGAAATGGCGCTGGCCCACGCGCCCGAGGGATCGCCGTTCAACGTCAACATGATCGGCCCGGTGCTGTGCAAGTTCGCGACCGACGCTCAGAAAGCAAAGTTCCTCGCCGCGACCGCCAATATCGACATCTGGTGGTGCCAGGGCTTTTCAGAGCCGGGGGCGGGGTCAGACCTCGCCAGCCTCAAGACCACGGCGGTGCGCGATGGCGACCATTATGTGTTGAACGGCCAGAAGATCTGGACCACTCAGGCGCAGCATGCCGACTGGATGTTCGGCCTGTTCCGCACTGACAGCAGCGGCAAGAAGCAACAGGGCATCACCTTCCTGCTGGTCGACATGAAGACGCCCGGCATTACCGTGCGCCCGATCGAGACGATCGACGGCGAGCATGACGCCAACGAGGTCTTCTTCGACGATGTCCGCGTGCCGGTGGAAAATATCATCGGTGAGGAAGGCCGGGGCTGGGACGTCGCCAAGCATCTGCTGGGCAGCGAACGCAGCGGCATCGCCCGCATCGGCCTGTCCAAGGAGCGCCTGTCGCAGCTGCGCGCGCTCGAGACCCGGCTGGTCGAGGACGGCACGCTGAGTGAAGAGGAACAGCGCCGGCTGGCGCACAAGCTGGCCGAGGTGGAAGTGGAGCTCCGCGCGCTCGAACTCACGCAGCTGCGCGTCGTCGCGGCCGATGCCCATGGCGGCGGTGCCAACGCGGCCGCCTCCATCCTGAAGGTCAAGGGCACCGAGATGCAGCAGCGGATGACCGAACTGGTGACGGAGCTGGCCGGTCCCGCCGGCCTATCGATGCCCGACCATGATCACGCGACCAACGACCCGGACGAAGGCTGGGTCAGCGCGGCCGCGCCCTTCTACTTCACGATGCGCAAGGTCTCGATCTTCGGCGGATCGAACGAAGTGCAGAAGAATATCATCGCCAAGACCATGCTGGGGCTCTGACACGCCATGGATTTCGACCTGACCGACGAGCAGAAGATGCTTCAGGAAACTGTCACGCGGTTCGTGGCGGAAACCTACGATTTCCAGAAGCGCGAACATGCGCTCAAGACGCCCGAGGGCTGGAGCCGGGAGGCCTATGCGGGCCTTGCGGAGATGGGCCTGCTCGCCCTGCCGTTCGCGGAAGAGGATGGCGGCTTTGGCGGCGGCGGGGTGGAGATGATGGTCGTCATGGAGGCGCTGGGACGCGGCCTGATGGTCGAGCCCTATTTCGCCACCGTCGTGCTGGCGGGCGGGGTGCTGCGCCATGGCGCATCGGCCGACCAGCGCGCCGCCGTCATACCGGGAATCGTCGACGGCTCGCGCATCCTGGCGCTTGCCCATAATGAAAAGGGGCTGCCGCGCCACACCCTTGCTGCGCGCTCGATCGCAACGCGATCGGCCGACGGCTGGGTGTTGGACGGGCGGAAGATCGCGGTGCTGCACGGCGCGAGCGCCGACACGCTGGTCGTCAGCGCGGTCACCGACAAGGGCATGTCGCTGTTCCTGATCGATGCGAAGGCCGCCGGCGTCACCATCGAGAACGCGCGCGGCTATGACGGCGTGCCCGTTGCCGCCGTCGCCCTGTCCGGCGTCGCACTGCCGATCGACGCGCTGATCGGCGCGGAGGGCGAAGGCGAGGCGATCCTGTCGCGCGTTTGTGAGGAGGCGACCGCCGCGCTGGTCGCCGAAGGCGTGGGCACGATGGCTGAGACCTTCGACGTCACCGTCGAATATCTCAAGACGCGCCAGCAGTTCGGCGTCGCGATCGGCAGCTTCCAGGCGCTGCAGCATCGCGCCGTCGACATGCTGATGCAGCTGGAACTGTCGCGCAGCATGGCGATCCTGGCCGCGCTCTCGCTCGACATCGACGCGGACCAGCGCAGCCGCAACATCTCCGCCGCCAAGGCGCAGATCGGCAAGTCGGGCCGCCTGGTCGGGCAGGAAGCGGTGCAGATGCACGGTGCCATCGGGATCACGGCGGAATATAAGGTCGGCCACGCTTTCAAGCGGCTGACCGCGATCGACGCGCTACTGGGCGATCGCGACTGGCATCTGGCGCGGCTGGTGGAAAAGCGCGGGGTCTATCCCGTCGCCGCCTGAGGGGGCGAAAAGAGGGGAGGCTGTGCGCCTCCCCTTCGTCATCCAGAGCGGAACCCGCGCGCCGTCCCTTTATCCTTCCGCTGCCTTGCGCAGCATCACCGCCCGGTCGCCGTCGCGCACGACAGTCAGACGCATTCCGCGCTTCATGTAGCCGGTGAAATCGGCCAGCTTTTCGCGGACGCCCGGATCGACCGGCCGCAAATAGCTGTCCTCGTCCACCTTGAGCGTGATTTCACCGACGCGGTCGGCGTCCACCGTCACGCTGTCGGCGGTGAATCCGGTAACGGTCGCGGCGATGGCGCTGGGATTGGCGGCGGACTGTACGCGGGAATCGAAGGAGATGCGCAGCCGATCGCTGGTGTTGGCGAGGCCGCAATGCGGCGTGCTGGGATGCACCACCAGCACATCGCCGGGCATATAGTCGGTGGTCGCCCAGCTGTCCGCGGGAATCGCGTCGCGCGGGATCGGAAAGGGGTTGGGCTTACCGACATTGTGGAAATAGCCGCGCTTGTTCTGGCCGACCGCGATCGCCAGCCCGCCCATGTCGCGGGTGCAGGGGGTCAGCGTGATCCAGACCGGGCGATAATCCTGGATGCCCGGGCTATAGAAGCCGTCTTGGTGTACGGTGCCCAGCTTGCTGTGGGGCGGATAGGTGCGATATTGCACGATCGGGACAGAGCAGGCGGGTTCGCCCAGTATCTTTTCCATCACCTCCAGATTGGCCGGGTCCTCGATCAGCCGCTTGGCGATGCCGGCATAGAGCGGGCTTTCCTCCATGCTGCCGGGCAGCGGCTTGCCGGTCCAGCGGCCGGTCGGATCGCCCGGCTCGACCAGGCCCATCTGGGCCGCGACCGCCAGCATCTCGTCGCGCGCGCGCGCTACGCTGGCGGGATCGAACACGCCGCGCAGCAGGATATAGCCATTGTCCTCATAGAAACGGTTCAGCGCCTCCGGGTCGTCCAGCAGATGGTTGCAGCTTTGCAGTTCGCCCTTCGCGACGACGTCGCGCGTGTCCAGGTCTTCGGCCTCGGGGCGATTGATGACATCAACGCTCATTACATACTCCTCTCCATCGCGGCCGGTGACGGTTCAGGGGAACCGTCGCGATCGCGCTGTTATGCGATGGCCCATCATACCACGAAACAGGGCCGGAGTGGGGGATGTTTATCGTCGACTTCCGGCTATTTCTCGTCACCGGCAGGGGAGAGCAGCTTCAGCATCCGCATCAGCTTTTCATCCTGCTCGGCCGCGATCTCGGCGACGCTGCGCCCGGCCGCCGCGTCGTCCATCTGGGCGACCAGCATCGCCTGGAGGGCGGGGTCGGCGAGCGGCGGATCGACCATGGTTTCCCACCGCTTGATGATGCCAGGCCCGAACTTGGGGAGAAACTCCGCCAGCCCGCCCGCGCCGCCGGAGGTATGGAAGGAGGTGAACTGCCCCTGGATCGCCCATTTGAGCGCGAAGCTGTGTTTCGTCGCCTTGTCGACGTCGCCCACGCTGGCATAGCCTTCGGCGACCAGCCGTACCGCTTCGCGAAACATCGCGGCGGTCAGGCGATTGCCGATATGGCCGAATATCTCGCGGTTGAGGCGGATCGGCTGCTTACCGATCGCGGCGTAGAAGGCGAGCGCGGTATCGACCGCGTGGGGCGCGGTCGCTTCGCCGCCGCCGACCTCGACCAGGGGTATCAGATGCACAGGGTTGAACGGGTGGCCCAGCACGAAGCGGTGCGCCCCCGCCAGCCCAGCCTGCAGCTCGGTGATCGGCAGGCTGGACGTGCTGCTGGCGATCAGCACGTCGGCCGGGGCCAGCGCGTCCATCTGAGCGAACAGCGCCTGCTTCATGTCGGTGCGCTCGGGCGTGCTTTCCTGCACGAAATCCGCGCCGTCGAGCGCACCGGCCAGTGTGTCGGAAAAGGACAGGCACGCCGCCCAGTCATCCGCTGCGCCGGCAAGGCCCAATTCCACCATCTGGTTCCACGCGCCAGCGACATGGGCGCGGGTCCGGTCCGCCGCGCCCGGCATGGGGTCGTACAGCCGGACTGCCCGGCCGCTGCCCAGAAAGGCGGCGACCCAGCCATTGCCGATGACCCCGCCACCCACGACCGCGACGGCCCGGATGGCGCCCGTGTCACGATAGCCGGCCATGATCGGTCAATAGCCCTTGAAAACCGGCTTTTCCTTGTTGGCGAAGGCGGTCGTCGCGGCCTTGTAGTCGGCGGTCATCATCGTCATCGCTTCATAGGCGATCGACAGTTCGCCGGTCAGGTTCACTTGGTCGCGGATGCATTTGTTGACCGCGGCCTTGGACCAGCGCACCGCCCACATCGGCTGGCCGGCGATCTCGCGCGCGATCTTCAGCGCCTCGGCCAGCACGTCGTCCTTGGGGAAGGCATAGTTGACCAGGCCGATCTCCTCGGCCTTCTTGCCGTTCAGCAGCTTGCCGCGCATCAGATATTCCTTGGCCTTCTGCGGGCCGACCAGCAGCGGCCACATCACCGAGCCGCCGTCGCCGGTCACCAGCCCGACGCGGACATGGGTGTCGCCCAGCTTCGCGTCCTCGGCGACGATGCTCATGTCGCAGAAGGCGAAGAGCGACGTGCCAAGACCGATGGCGTCGCCATTGACGGCGGCGATGATGGGCTGGGGTGTCATCAGGATCTGGTCCCAGATGCGCAGCGTGTTGATCGGCACGCGCAGCGCGTATTTCAGGCCATATTCGGTCTGCGCCCGATCGGCCATCATCTTGATGTCGCCGCCCGCGCAGAACGCCTTGCCAGCGCCGGTCAGCACGATCACCTTGACCCGCTCGTCGCGCGCCAGCTTCAGCCAGATGTCTTCGATCTGCCAGTGATTGTGCGGGCCCACCGCATTCAGCTTGTCGGGATCGTTCATCGTGATGACAGTGACGCCGTCCTCGCCGATTTCGACGTTGAAGAAGTCGAACTCGCTATAGTCGATGTCCCGCTGAAACTCGTTGGTGTCGCTCATGATAATCTCCGAAAATCCCTGTTGAATCTGTATATTTCTCAGCCGGCGACGCGGGTCTTCTGCCACTGCGCGAAGGTCTGGCCGCTGTCGGCGAGTTGCACCAGCAGCGCGGCGGGCTGAAGCGACGGGTCGCCCGGCGTTTCGGCCGCCATCTCACGCAATTTGGTAACGATCCGCGGCAAGCCGATCTCGTCGGCGTAGAACATCGGCCCGCCCAGATGGCGCGGCCAGCCATAGCCGTTGATCCATACCAGATCGACGTCCGAGGCGCGCAGCGCGATCGCTTCCTCCAGGATGCGCGCGCCTTCGTTGATGAGCGGGAACAGCAGGCGTTCCACCATCTCCTCCTCGGCGATCTCGCGGCGGGTGATGCCCAGCTTTTCCGACGTGGCGATGATGACCGCCTCGGTCTCTGGATTGGGATAGGGGGTGCGGTCGCCCGGCTCGTAGCGATAATAGCCAGCGCCCGTCTTCTGCCCCAGCCGCCCGCTCTCCACGATCGCGTCGGCGATGGGGAAGGGTGTGCCGCGCCGCTTGCGGATCGAATAGCCGATGTCGAGGCCCGACATGTCGTTGGTGGTGAGCGGCCCCATCGGGAAGCCCAGATTGGTGAGCGCGGCGTCCACCTGCTGCGGCCAACCGCCCTGCTGCAGGATGCGCTCGGCCTGGGCGGAGCGCTTGGCGACCATGCGGTTGCCGATGAAGCCGTCGCAATTGCCGGAATAGACGGGCACCTTGCCGATCGTCTTGCCCACCGCCATCGCGGTCAGGATCGCCTCGGGACTGGTGTCCTTCGCGACGACCACTTCCAGCAGTTTCATGACGTTGGCGGGCGAGAAGAAGTGCATGCCGACGAAATCGCGCGGCCGCTCCAGCACGGCGGCGATCTCGTCCACGTCCAGCGCGGAGGTGTTGGATGCCAGGATTGTGCCGGGCTTCACCCGCTTTTCGAGGTCGGAGAAAATCTCCTTCTTGACGTCCATGTCCTCGAACACCGCCTCGATCACGATGTCGGCGGCGGCCGCGGCAGCGCGATCGGTCGCGCCGCTGATGAGGGCGAGGCGCTTGTCCATCTGATCCTGCGTGATCGACCCGCGCTTGACCGATGTGGCGTAATTGCCCTTCACCCGCTCAAGCCCGCGGTCCAGCGCATCCTGCGTGGTGTCGATCACCACCACGGGCAGGCCAGCGCCGGCGAAGCACATGGCGATGCCGCCGCCCATCGTGCCCGCGCCGATGATCGCGGCCCTGGCGACGGGGCGCGCCTTGGCGCTCTCGGGCAGGCCGGGGATGCGCGCGGCCTCACGCTCGGCGAAGAACAGGTGGCGCAGCGCGCGCGACTGGCTGCCCGACATCAATTCGCGATTGGCGACCGCGTCGATCGCCATCGCCTCGTCCAGGCCCATGGTGAAGGAGCGGCGGATCGAATCGATATTGGCCTGCGGCGCGGCCTGGCCCTTGCTGCGCGCGGTCAGCTTCTTGGCCAGCGCGTCGAAAGCGGTCGGGTCGGCGCGGGTCGCGGCGAGCTTGTCGTCGCGGTCGCGGACCGGAACGGCGGGCAGGTCCTCGTCGATCACGCGGCGCGCGAAGGCGGCGCCGATCGCGGCTGGCTCGCCCTCTTCGACCGCGTCCAATATGCCAAGGTCGAGCGCGGCCTTTGCGCCGATCGGCTTGCCCGAGAGGCAATGTTCCAGCGCCTTTTCCGGGCCGATGAGGCGCGGCAGGCGCTGCGTCCCGCCGCCGCCCGCGAACAGGCCGAGATTGATCTCAGGCAGGCCCATCCGGGCCGAGGGCACCGCGACGCGGAACGCGCAGCCCAACGCCGTTTCAAAGCCGCCGCCCAGCGCTGTGCCGTGGATCGCCGCGATTACGGGCTTGGCCGAGCTTTCCAGCGCCGCGATCACGTCCTGCAGGGTGGGTGACAGGCGCGGCTTGTTGAATTCGGTGATGTCGGCGCCCGCGAAGAAGGTGCGACCCACGCAATAAAGGACGATCGCCTTGACCGCCGGGTCGGCGTTCAGCGTCTCGAGCGCGTCGGCCATCCCTTGCCGCACGGCGATGCCCAGCGCGTTGACGGGCGGATTGTCGCTGACGATGAAGCCGATATCGCCCTCTGTACGGATGGCGATCTTCTCGTTGATCTGGGTCATGATAGGATGGTCTGGCCCTGTTGTGAATGGGTCGAAATGCCGCTTCACAAGCTATCCGCCAGCCCTGACTGTCAAGGGCGATCGCCCCGGGCGGCCCGCAGGTATCGCGAATGTGAAGGATCGCCCCGGCAATCTTCGCATCGCGCCGATACCCGATTAGGCCGATCATAGCAGTTTATTGCGGCGCACGCCGCCTCAAGGGAAGCGATCAGATGCAGTTCGACCTGAATGAAGAGCAGACCATGTTCCGGGACTCGGTGGCCGCCTTTGCGCAGCGCCATCTGGCCGCCGGCGCACTGGAACGCGCCCATAGCGACGATTATCCGTGGGACGTCGCCAAGCTGATGGCGGAACAGGGTCTGATCGGTATCACCGTGCCGGAGGACAAGGGCGGGCTGGGCGGCACGCTGATGGACGCGGTGATCGCGATCGAGACGATCGCATCGATCTGCCCCCGGTCGGCCGACGTCGTGCAGGCCGGCAACTTCGGCGCGATCCGCACCTTCGCGCAATTCGCGACGGACGCGCAGAAGGAACAATATCTCGCGCCGCTGCTGGCCGGCGAGGGGCTGATCTCGGTCGCGATGACCGAACCCAATGCCGGATCGGCGGTTACCGAGCTCACCACCAGCGCGGTGGAGGATGGCGATGGCTATCGCATCACCGGGCAGAAGATCTTCACCACCCACGGCACCCATGCCACCGTGTTCCTGGTCTACGTCCGCTATGGTCCGGGCACGGGCAATATCGGGTCGGTGCTGATCGAGCGCGGGCAGGAGGGCTTCACCTTCGGCAAGCCGATCCGCTTCCTGTCGGGCGAGGAGTGGAACCCGCTCTTCTTCGACAATGTCTATGTGCCAAAGGACAAGGTGCTGCTTGGCCCGGGCGGTTTCAAGAAGCAGATGTCGGGCTTCAACGTCGAGCGGATCGGGAATACCGCGCGCAGCCTGGCGCTCGGCCGCTACGCGTTCAACGCGGCGGTCGAACATGCCAAGACCCGCCGGCAATTCGGCAAGGCGCTGGCCGAATTCCAAGGTTTGCAGTGGAAATTCGCCGAAATGAAACTCAAGCTCGATGCCGCGCAGCTTCTGCTCTATCGTGCGGCGACCAACGCGGACGCCGGCTTGCCTTCGCCCGAGGAGACCGCGATCGCCAAGGTGGCGTGCAACCGCGCCGGTTTCGAATGCGCGAACGAGGCGATCCAGGTGATGGGCGGGGCGGGCTACAGCCAGGACAGCTTGGTCGAATATTGCCTGCGCCGCACGCGCGGCTGGATGATCGCGGGCGGCGCGATCGAGGTGCTGCTCAACCGTATCGCGGAAGGCGTGTTCGACATGCGCTTCCCGCAGGGACCGGCAAAGAACTGAAGCGGTTCGTCGAAGAGAGGATCGAACGATGAACGAAGTGACCAGGATTTCGGCAGAGGCGTCCACGGTGGCGCCCGATCGCATCCCCGTGGAGGCCTATATCGCGCGCGACTATGTCCAGCGCGAGAAGGAGAAGCTCTGGCCCAAAGTGTGGCAGGTCGCATGCCGCGCCGAGGAAATTCCGAACGCCGGCGACTTCTACACCTACGACATCGCCGACGAATCGATCGCCGTTGTCCGCCAGAAGGACGGGTCGATCCAAGCCTATTTCAACGTCTGCCCGCATCGCGGCCGCCGCTTGACCGAAGGGTGCGGTCGCATGGGCAAGTTCCATTGCAAATATCATGGCTGGCAGTGGAGCCTGGACGGCAAGCCGACCGAGATCGTCGATCGCCACGACTGGGGCACCGCGCTGCCGGACGAAGACGTGACGCTCCGGTCGGTCAAGGTCGGCCAGTGGGGTGGCTGGGTCTTCATCAACATGGACCCCGAGAGCGAGAGCCTGGACGATTTCCTAGGCGAGGCCAAGACCATCCTAGACCCGTTCGAGATCGAACATATGCGTTATGCCTGGCGCAAGCGCATCATCATGCCGTGCAACTGGAAGACCGCGCAGGAAGCCTTCATGGAAGGCTATCATGTGCAGACCACGCACCGCCAACTGCTCGCCTATCAGGACGACTATACCTATTCCAAGGCCTATGGGAAGCACGCGATGTTCGGCTATGCGCCGACCGCGCTGTTCGGCCTGCCCTCGCCGCGCATCAGCGACCAGAGCGGCGACATCCGCAAGGGCTTCTACGAGTTCAACAAGGAAATCTGGGACACGCTGCAGGCGACCACCACCCGGGAGGCGCTGGCCGCCGGCAAGCGGCTGATGGAGCTGCCCGAGGACGTCAGCCCGTTCGAGATGTACGGCGCGTTCGCCCAGTTCCATGCCGAGGAATCGGCCAAGGCGGGCCGGCCCCATCCGGCCATGACCGGCGAACAGCTGATGAAGGCGGGGACCGACTGGAACATCTTCCCCAACCTTGTCTTCCTGCAGCAGGCTACCAACGTGCTCTTCTACCGCGCGCGGCCCTATGGCGACGATCCCGACATGTGCATCTTCGAGGTCAATGTGCTGGAACGCTACGCGCCCGGCGCCGAGCCGAAGGTCGAGGTCGAGGATGGCGGCGACGGCCGCAACGGCAAATGGCGCGACCTCAACTGGGGTCTCATCCTGGAACAGGACTTCCAGAATATGGAGAAGGTGCAGAAGGGTATGAAGTCGCAGGCGTTCAAGGTCGCGCGTCCCAATCCCGTGCAGGAAGTCGAGGTCAGCAACTTCCACCGCGTCTATCACGACTATCTCGAGAGGACGCAGTGATGGACGAAACGAAGTTCGACGAGGTCGCTGACTTCGTCATCGTCGGATCGGGCGGTGGATCGATGGTGGCCGCGCTTTACCTGAAGTCGATCGGCAAGACGCCGCTGATCCTGGAGAAGACCGACAAGCTGGGCGGCTCCACCGCCATGTCGGGCGGCGTCCTGTGGGTGCCCAACAACCATATCATCAAGGCCAAGGGCATCAAGGACAGCCACGAGATGGGCCGCACCTACATGGATGCGACCATCGGCGACGATGCGGGTCCGGGCGCCACGCCCGAACGCAAGGAAGCCTATCTGCGCAACGGCCCGGCCATGCTCAAATGGCTGGAGGAGCAGGGCATGGTCTGGCTCCACACCGAAGGCTGGTCGGACTATTATGACGATCGACCGGGCGGCGTCACCCGCAGCCGATCGATCGGTTCGCCGCTGCTCGACGCGCGCGAGATGGGGCCGCTGTTCGACAAGCTGCGCCTGGGGCCGATGGTCATGCCGCTGCCGACCGACAAGGCCGGCATCATCGGTCTTGCCACCCGCACACCCAAGGGCATGTGGGAGGGCCTGAAGCTGCTGGCGCGCATGAAGCTGGTGCAGTGGCGCGGCAAGCCGATCCTGAGCTTTGGAGGCGCGTTGCAGGGACGCATGCTGATGCTGGCGGACAAGGCAGGCATCGACATGCGCACCGGCTGGGGCATCGTCGAGCTGATCGAGGCAGACGGCAAGGTCGTCGGCGTGGTCGCCGAGCATGACGGCCGGCAGCGGCGCGTGGGCGCGCGCAACGGCGTGCTGATCAACGCCGGTGGCTTTTCGCACAATGCCGCGATGCGCAAGCAATATGGGCCGCAGCCCAGCTCGACCGAATGGACCAATGCCAATCCCGGCGACACCGGCGAGATGATCCAGATCGCGCAGAAACATGGCGCCGCGCTCGACCTCATGGACCAGGCCTGGTGGGTGCCCGGCACGATGACGCCCGAGGGCGGGCCGGCGAACATGCACAATACCGACATTTCCAAGCCGCATTGCATCATCGTCAACCGGCAGGGCCGCCGCATCCTCAACGAAAGCGGCTCCTATATGGAAAATGGCCAGCGGCTCTACCGCAACGAGGTGCCGGCCTATGTCATCCTCGACAGCCGGCACCGCAAGCGCTACGCTTGGGGCTATTATCCGCCCGGAAAGACGCCGCAATCCTGGATCGACAGCGGCATGATGAAGGTCGCCAACTCGATCGAGGAACTGGCCCGCATCACCGGCATCGACGAAGCAGGCCTCAAGGACGAGATCGCCAAGTTCAACGGTTATTGCGAGACCGGCAAGGATCTGGATTTCAACCGGGGCGGGCGCGGCTACGACAATTGCTTCGGCGATCCCACGGTCAAGCCCAACCCCAATCTGGGCAAGATCGAAAAGCCGCCCTTCTATGTCATGGAGATCGTGCCGGGGGACGTCGGCACGTCGGGCGGAATCGTCACCGATGAGCGGGCGCGGGTGCTTCGCGAAGACGGTTCGGTGATCGAGGGGCTTTACGCCACCGGCAATTCGACTGCGTCGGTCATGGGCCGCTGCTATCCCGCCGCCGGGGCCAGCATCGGCGCGACCTTCATCTTCGGCTGGGTCGCGGCGCATGACGCGGTGGGCGCCAACGCCTGACGCGAAGGAGACCGGCGCAAGCCGACGCTCCCTGTGGGTGTGGCCCGCCCCGCTTCAGGCGGATTGCGCGTCGGCCTGGTTTCCGGGTGTCCCACGCAGCCCCGCGCGCCACTGGGTGGCAGTGACGCCGGCATGCTGACGAAACATCGCGCGGAACAGCCGGCTGTCGGAATAGCCGACCAGCTGCGCGATCCGGTCCACCGATCGGGTCGATTTTTCGAGCATCCGCACCGCCGCCTGGAACCGCAGCTGCCCGACATAGGCCTTGGGCGATAGACCGAGCGCCTGATGGAAGCGCCGGTTGAGCGTCGCCGGGCTGGTCGAGAGGAAGCCGGCGAGGTCGGCGATGTTGATCGGGCCGGTGAAGCGCTTTTCGATCCACAGTTGCGCGCGCGCCACCAGCGGGTCGGGCACCAGCAATTCATTCTCTTCGAAATCATGCCCGACGATGGACGAGAGCCAGCGGGCGATGTCCGGCGAGATCAGCCGCTCCAGCACCCGGATGATGAGCGGCAGGTCGGTGCCGATGCCGCTGCTGATCAGCAGCTGGCCATGATCGACCATGGCAAACCGCTCCTCGAACGCTTGCCGGGGAAAAAGCTCGCGGGTCAGCGGCTGCAGCGCGCGCGCCACCGGTACCGCGAGATCGGCGGTGAAGCCGCCCGCCATCAGCAGAGTCGAGGCGGCGCCGCTTGCCCCGATCACCGCGCCACGCTCGGACTGTCGGCGCAGCCAGTCGATCAACGGCCCGGCCTGCCTGATCCTCTGCTCCAGCGGCTCGCGCCCGCCCGCGCGGAAGGCGGGCAGCCAGATGAAGGCCAGCGGGCTGTCGATGTCGGCCCGGCCGTCCACCGCGAAGGACCGCCCGTCGCCCAGCGTCACCGGCCCGCCATCGGCCGAGAGGATGTGCAGGCGCGTTTCCATCCGCACCTGTTCCTCGCCTGCGAAGATATGTTCCACCCGGTCGCGCGCGATCAGGAAGCTGTCGATCAGCGCGCCGATGCTGGCGTGATAGGTGCCGGGCAGCGCAACGAGGGCGAAGTCGAAGGCCATGCGTGGAAACAGCCGCTATATGCGCGATTTCACCCTGTCAATCCGGCCCGCCTGCCGCGAACACGGCTGGACGGTCCGTGGCCCTTATGGTTCAACGCGCCGACGCAGGAGAGAAGCCATGCCTGAACCCGTCCGTTCCTATGACCGCCTGGCCGGCAAGGTGGCCATTGTCTCGGGTGCGGGGGCGGAAGGAGATGATATTGGCATCGGCCGCGCCATCGCGCTGCTGATGGCACGCGAAGGCGCGGCGCTGGTCTGCGCCGACCTCGATCCCGACCGGGCCGAGGCGACGGCGGCGCGCATCCAGGCCGAGGGCGGCCGGGCCGTCGCGGCGAGCGGCGATGTCGGCGACGCGGCAATCTGTACCGCGCTGGTCGAACAGGCGGTGTCCGCCTTCGGCCGGCTCGACATCCTGGTCAACAATGTCGGCATTTCCACGCCGACCACGCTCGAGACGATCACATTGGAACTGTGGAACCGCATCCTCACCACCAATCTCACCAGCGCGATGCTGATGAGCAAGGCGGCGATCCCGGCCATGGCGCGGGGCGGGGGCGGGGCGATTGTCAACATCTCGTCGCTGGCGGGCATCCGTGCGATGGGCGCGCTCGCCTACGGCCCGTCCAAGGCGGCGATGGCACATCTGGCGCGCGAGATCGGCGTGTTGCACGGGCGGCAGGGCATCCGCGCCAATACGGTGGCGCCCGGCCATGTCATGACCCCGCACGCCGCGCGCCTTATCCCCGCGACGATGCGCGAGGCGCGACGCAAGGTTGGTCCGCTCGGCATCGAGGGCGATGCCTGGGATGTGGCGCAGGCAGCGCTGTTCCTGGCGAGCGACGAGGCACGCTTCATCAACGGCGTTGAACTGGCGGTGGACGGCGGCGTGGTGGGCATCGGGCCGCTCGCGGGCCATGCCTTCGTCACGGGGCCGTGACGGCCGGCATCCTGGGCGCGGTGATCAAATATCGCGCCAATGATCTTTTCTCTCGCGGCGTGAGCGACATTTGAGGAAAGCCATCCCTTCGGCTTGATCGCCCAAGGACCTGCAAAAGCGGCCCATACCGGCCTGCCCGGACCGGTCGATCACCCCCGTTCCACGTCGGGACCGAAATCGGGCGCCGCGCCCGCCGTCCATGGCAGGTGCCGGAAATAGCGGGCCCCGGCCTCGGCCTGATTATGCACCGGCGTCAGGGCGCTTTCGTCCCGCACCTCGCCGATCCGCGCCGCCACCGTCTCGGCGTTGATCGCGGGATCGAAAATCTCGCCCGTCTCAGCAAAGACCAGGCTGGACAGGCGGCCGCCGCCCGTCAGCAGCATGCGGCCGGTCTCGCTACAGTCGCGGCTGAGGAACCAGGCCATGGCAGCGGCGACCTTTTCGGGCGGCAGATTGTCGCGGAACCAGGCGACCGTGGTGGGATCGGGGATCTGTTCGACAAGCCGCGAATAGGATGTCGGCATGACCGCATTGACCAGGATGCCCAGCGGCTTGCCCTCGATCGCCGCGTCGAGCGTCAGCCCCAGCATCCCCGCCTTCGCCGCGCCATAGGGCGCGTTGCCGCCCACGCCCAGCGCGCCGTTGGAACTGACGTTGAGGACGCGGCCATAATGCTGTGCGGCCATGTGCGGCCAGGCCGTGCGCATCAGATGATGGCCGCCGATCAGATTGGTCGCATAATGACGCTCGATGGCCTCGTCGTCATGCGCGGTGAAGGGGCCGGCGATGGCGGTCCCCGCGTTGTTCACCAATATGTCGATCCGGCCGAAGGCGTCGATTGCCGCCTGCACGATGGCGCGCGCACTGGCCGCGGTGCCGACCGCCAGGCTGCTTGCGACGGCGCGGCCGCCGGCCCCTACGATCTCCGCGACGACGGCGTCGGCCGGGCCGGGGCTGCCATTCTGTTCGCCCAGCACGCCGCCGCCATAATCGTTGACGACGAGCGCCGCGCCGCGCCGCGCCAGTTCCAGCGCATAGGCGCGACCCATGCCGCCGCCCGCGCCGGTGACGATCGCGACCTGTCCTGCAAAATCAATGCTCATGATCCCATCGCCTTTACCAGTTCGGGAAGGATTTCCGCGCCCGACGCGAAGGAGCTGGTCCATTCGGGCTGCGCCGTCAGGCCGCGCATCACGCTGTCGATGTCGCCTTCGTCCAGCCGGTGCACCGGCCCTTCCAATATCTGCACGCGCCGGACATGGCCCGCACCCGCATGGTAGATGCCGCCCGACGTGGTGCAGGCCGCGCTACACAGCCAGCCGACGACCGGCGCGACATGATCGGGTGAGGCATAGTCGGCCCATTTGGCGTCGATGCTGCCCGCTGACATCGGCGTATAGGCGGCCGGCGCGACGACGTTGGCGCGGATGTCGGCACCCTGCGGCGCGTCGATGGCGATCGAGCGGGCGATGCCGACCATCGCCGCCTTCGACGCGGCATAGTCGGCCGATCCGACCTGACCCCACAGCCCCGCGCTGGAGCCAGTGAGTACGATGCGGCCATAGCCGGCCGCGACCATCACCGGCCAGACCGCCTTCAGCCCCACCAGCACGCCGCGCAGGTTGATGGCCAGCAGTGCGTCCATCTCATCCAGCGTCACCGTGCCGAAATCGCGGAACGCCTGCACTCCGGCATTGCTCACGAAGATGTCGAGGCCGCCGAAGCGGTCATGGGCGAGTGCTACCATCTCCGCCGCCGCCTCGGGCGTTTCGACCGGGCCGTCATGGGCGACGGCCCGTCCCCCCGCCGCGACGATCTCATCGACGACGGCCTGGGCGGACGACGCGCCGCCGGGGCTGGGCCGGTTGCTGACCACCACGGCGCAGCCCTGCGCGGCCAGCCACCGGGCATGGGCGCGGCCCAGCCCCTTCGACGCGCCGGTGACGATGGCGGTGCGGCCCGACAGGCCGGGCAGGCCCTGCTGGCCCCCGCCGCTCACAGCATCATCTGCCCGCCATCGACATTGATGGTCTGCCCGGTGACATAGCGACTGTCCTCGCTCGCCAAAAACAGCGCGGCCGGACCGATGTCCTCCGCGCAATCGCCCAGATAGCCCAGCGCCACCAGCTTCATGACCTTTTCGGCCTCCTCCGGAAAATCCTTGACCCATTGCTCCGCAATCGGGCTAAGCGCGGCCGGGCAGATGACGTTGACGCGGATCTTATATTGGCCAAGCTCGCGCGCGGCGGTGCGGGACAGGCCGCGGATCGCCTCCTTGGTCGCGGCATAGGCGGCAAAGCCCACGCCGCCATGAATGCCCTCATAGGAGCCGAAATTGATGATCGAACCGCCCCGCGCCTTCATGTGCGGCATGGCGGCCTGCATATGCTGGAACGTACCGTAAAGGCCCGATTCGATCGTCATCGCGAACAGCGCGTCGTCGGTATCCTCGAACAATGTGCCGGGCTTGGACGTCTGGGCATTGTTGACCAGGATGTCGAGCCCGCCAAACAGGTCGACCGCCTTCGCCACGGCGGCCTCAGCGTCGGCGCGCAGGCCGGCCGTCCCGGCGATCCACGCCGCCTCGCCGCCCATCGCCCGAAGCTCGGCGGCCGCCTTCTCCAGCTTGTCGGGGGTGCGGCCGGTAATCAGCAGCTTCGCGCCCTCCCGCGCGAACACCTGCGCGATGCCCAGCCCCACGCCCTGGCCGCCGCCGGTTACGATCGCGACCTTGCCGTTCAACCTGCCCGTCATATCCTGTTCTCCTGCCTTTTTTGTGCGGCTGAGCAATCGCTTCAGGCGCCGATGAAGTCGCGCAGTGCGCGGTGGAAGTTCGACACGCTGCGTTCCTGCACCGGGTTGCTGCGCGATCCGACGAAGCCGCGCGAACGCATGCCGCGCTGCACCTGCGTCATATTCTCGAAATCCTGCGTCAGGATGAGGCCCCAGTCGGCATGCTCGCGCCAGTCGGCGAAATCCTGCCGCACTAGCGGCGGCGCCTCGCCATCGGGATAGAGGACCAGCGAATAGACTTCGAAGATGCACCGTTCCGGATCGTCGCGGTCGGGCCGCGCGCGATAGGCGAGCATCGCGTCGGGCGCGGGTAGAAACACCATGTTGGGGAAGAGATGCCAGTCGGCGCCCGCGCGCGCCATTTCCTCCGGGCTGAGCGTGGGGAAGGGGATGCCGCGCGCCTGCGCCGCTTCGAAGGCGATCTGGCCATATTTTGTCAGCACGTCGAGCAGACTCGCCTCGGGCGGCAGCTCATCGACCAGCCGATCGACCAGTTGCGACATATGCGGCGGGATCGAAGCCTTGAGATCTTCTTCCAGCATCAGCACGAAGTCGCGCACGTTGCGGCGATAATCGACGTTGTCGCTGCCCGCCAGGCGCGGCGAGCGCGCGCCGAGCGAGATGCGGCCGGGCGCCAGCTGGTAGCTGCCATGCCGCCCTTCGGCGAAGGAAAGAGCCTCGTCATCATGGACCGGCAGAAGCTGGCTGTGTGTCGTCTGCACATGATAGCCTTCGTTGAAGGCTTCCAGCGCGGTCTTCCAGTTGCAGGCGATGCCGGTGCGCTTGTACCAGCGATAGTGCATCTTCTCGAAGGGATAGTTGCGAAAGACGTCGGGAATGGGGCTGAGGAAATCGAGCAGCGGCTCGGCATCCTCGGCCATGCAGATGAAGACGAAGCCACCCCAGCTGTCGACGCGCACGGCGGGCAGGGCGATGTCCTCGTCCTTGAGGCTGCCGTCCCAATTGTCGCGGTCAACGACATGGGCGATCGTGCCGTCGAGTTTCCAGGACCAGCCATGGAAGCGGCAGAACAGGCGCCGGGCATGACCGCAGCCTTCGGTCAGGCGGCGGCCGCGATGCTGGCAGGCATTGTGATAGGCGGCGATCCGGTCGGGGGCGGTGCGCACGACGATGATGGATTCGTCCAGCACGTCATAGGTCACATAATCGCCGACCTTGGGGATTTCCTCCTCGCGGCAGGCCATCTGCCAGCTGCGCGGCCACAGCCGCTCCTGTTCCAGCCGCGCGAAATCGCGGCTGACATAATCCTCCTTGGCGATGAAATCGTCCGGCCCCGCCTTCTTGCGGCGGGTGATCTCCGGTTGCAGCGCACCTGTGGGCTGGTTCACCGCCCTCTCCTCTCTCCATGGCGTTTGCCGGGGGCAGCATTTCGTGCCCGTGTCCCGCAAGTCAATGCGCGCGCCCGACCATCGCCAGTCTGATCCCTCGCCGCCCTGCTCACGCGGCGGCGGCCTCCAGCGCGGCGGTCGCGCGGGCGAAGGCGGTGGCGGCCCGCCCCCGCCGGTCGAGCCCCGGTTCGTCGCGGGGTACTTCGACGCCGATCACGATGTCGCCGGGCAGCGCGCGGATGAATGCGCTGACCGGCAGCGCCCCTTCGCCGGGCCACAGCCGGTGCATGACCGCGTCGCGCGCATAGGTGGTGAAATCGACGATCCCCGGCGCATCGCACAGCTGCGCCCCCCGGATGAGGCCCGCCGGCACGCGGGCTAGATCGTCCGGATCGCCGCCCGACTGCGCCAGATGCAGCAGATCGACCAGCAATCCGGCATTGGCGCTGCCTACCGCCGCCAGGAAGGCGAGCGCCGCGTCCAGCGTGGCGATGCGCGAGAGTGGCGTGAATTCCAGCACGATGCCGATCCCTTCGGCCCGCGCCCATTGATCGAGCTGGCAGAAATGGTCGAAGCCGCGCGCGAAATCGCTGTCGAAATGCAGCGCCACGATATTGCGCGCGCCCAGCTGCGCCATCAGCGCGATGCCCTCGCGATAAGCATCCATCGGCGCGGCGTCGCCCAGCGCGAAGCCGTCCGCCTGGTTGAGCGTCACGCCGCTGTCCTTCAGCCGTTGCGCCATCGCCTGCGTATCGGGATCGCCGCGCCGCAGATGCGCAGCGGGCAGATCGGGATAGGAGACCGCGCCGAGCCAGGGGCTGATCGCGGCGAAACCCGCATCGGCGGCCAGGTCGACCAGCTCGGCCGGGGCGGCACCGATGACGGTCAGCTGGTCGAGCGCGAGCGGGCGGCTCATACGCCCGCGGCCGCGATCGACGCCATGATCTCCTCGGTTGTGGGGTTGCGCCGCAACGTCAGCCCGCCGGTCACGTTGAAAGTCTGGCCCGTCATGAAACATTCATCGCTGGCCATGAACAGCGCGGCATTGGCGATGTCCTCCACCGTCGTGATGCGGCCCAGCGGATATTCCCTGGCATAGGCTTCGACGAGGCCGGGCACGTTGTAGCCGCCCAGCATCGGCGTCAGGGTGAGGCCGGGCGCCAGGATGTTGGCGCGGATGGCGTGCTTGCCATATTCATAGGCGACGAAGCGGGTCATGTGATTGAGCGCGGCCTTGGCACCCATATAGCTGCAATGATCATCGGACATGATGTCGGCGACGGCGGACGAGATGTTGATGATCGACCCGCCACCCGCCTGCTTCATCGCGCCGACCATCACCTGCATGAAGAACAGTCCGCCCTTGAAGATGATCGAGAGCATCGAATCGATCTGCGCCTCGGTCTCTTCCTCGAACTTTGCCAGAAAGCCGATCGCGGCGGCGTTGACCGCGATGTCGATGCGGCCGTGCCGTTCGATCGTCGCGCCGGCCAGCGCCTCGATCTGCGCGCGGCTGGAAATGTCGCAGGGAATGGCGGTCGCGCCCGTCCGCGCTGCGAAGGCATCGAGCCCGTCGCGCCCGCGCCCGGACACCACGACCTGCGCGCCTTCGGCCAGGAAGCGCTCGGCGATCGCCTGGCCCATATTGCCTTCGCGCGTGGCGCCGATGATAACCGCCACCTTGTTTGCCAGACGTCCCATCACTCTCCTCCTCTTATCCTGTCGTCAGGGCCGGGTCCCCTCGGGTGCCAGCAGATCCTCGAAATCGCGGTAGGGCGGCAATTTCCGCCTGAAGATGGCGCTGGCGCGCAGAGCCAGCGTGCCGTCGGCCGTGAAAAGACAGTCGGCAAAGCCCAGATTGGGAGTGGCGCGCAGCACGCGGGCGTGGCCTTCCACCCATTGGCCCACAGCGGCGCTGCCCAGGAAATCGATCGTCAGCGAAATGGTCGGGCCGCTCAGGCCCGTCAGCTTGCCCACATTCATCCCCATGATGATGTCGGCCATCGTCGCCCAGGTGCCGCCATGGCAATGGCCGCGCGGGTTACAATGCTGCGGCCCGACGTGAAAGCCGATCGCCAGCGCGCCATCCTCGTCACGCCGGCTGAGATAGAGGGGATGGAAGGCCCCCGTCACCTCGTCCATGCGGTCGGCCAGGTGAAAGCCCGGCGGTATGTCCGTCATCCTCGTCTCCGTTGCCTCGCCCAGCGCTGGCGGATCGGGCAGGGACTGCCGCGCCGGTCGGGCCGGGGCAACCGCGCGGGACGCAGGGATCACATGGCCGATAGGCGGCGCCGGGCCGCTGGCCAGCGCCGCGCCGCGCGCGCTATGCAGGCGCGAACACGTGAAGAGAGCGGACCCATGAGCATGAAATGGCTGAAATCGACCGACTGCATCAGTTTCGACATTCGCGACAATGTCGCCCGCATCACGCTCAACCGCCCCGAAAAGCGCAACGCCCTGTCGGGCCAGACGCTCAAGGAACTCAACCAGGCGCTGCTGGAGGCGGATGACCGGCGCGACGCCAACGTCATCCTGCTGTCGGGCGTGGGCAAGGATTTCTGCGCCGGCTATGACCTGACCGACAGCTATGGCGGGGCGGCAGACACGTCGCGCGAATACGACCCGGCCCACTATCGCACCCGTGCCGGCACGATCGACGACGACATCTGGAACCTGGAACGGCAGCAGGAACTGACCGCCGTCATGCTGGACCTGCACAAGCCGATCGTGGCGAAGGTGCAGGGCAATTGCCTGGCCGGCGGCACCGACCTTGCCTTTTCCTGCGACATCGTGATCGCCGCCGACGACGCGAAGATCGGCTTTCCCGCCGCCCGCGCCAACGGCACGCCGCCCACGAACCTGTGGTTCTATCATTGCGGCCCGCAATGGACGAAGCGGATGCTGTTCACCGGCGACACGATCAGCGGCATCGACGCGGCGCGCATCGGGCTGGTGCTGGAGGCCTATCCGGCCGAGGAACTGGATTTCCAGGCGGACGAGATGGTGCGCCGGATCGGCAGCGTGGACGCGGAAATCCTGTCCACCCACAAGCGGGTCGTCAATGCCCAGCTGGAGCTGGCCGGTGCGAAACAGTCGATGCGCTATGCCGCCGAACTGGACGCGCGCGCCCATCTTTCCACCGGCCCGCGCCGCAGCCAGTTCCGCAAGGACATGGCCGAAAAGGGGCTGAAGGAAGCACTTACCAACCGCGACGCGCCGTTCGGCAAGGGACGGATTGAGCTGCGTGCGAGGCGGACGCCGTCGCAATGAGCCGAAAGCGCCAATCCTTCACAATTGCGATATGGCCATGACGGGGCTGTCCCGCCCGATAAAACATGGCAGATGATCGACCTTGGCATTTTTGAGAATCCGGCCTTTTGAAAGGACCACAAGCATGAGCAACAGGGCCACACCCGACGCGGCGACGCAGGTGGAAATCTACCGCCGCATGGCACTGATCAAGGCGAATGACGAGCGCAGCCGCAAGGTCATCATGAACGGCCGGCTGGTCATGCCCTATTACAGTCCGCGCGGGCAGGAAGTGATTCCCAGCGCCATTTCGGTGAACCTCACCGACGACGACTATATCTGCACCATCTATCGCGGCAGCCACGACCAGCTGGCCAAGGGCCTGCCGTTGAAGGATCTGTGGGCCGAAGTCGCGGGCCGCACCACCGGCACCTGCAAGGGCAAAGGCGGGCCGATGCACGTCACCTATCCCGAAAAGGGCATCATGGTGACCACCGGCATCGTCGGGTCCACCATGCCGATCGCCAATGGCCTGGCCTGGGGATCGCAGCTGAAAGGGGACGGGCGGGTCACGGTCGCCTCCTTCGGCGACGGCGCGGCCAATATCGGCGCCTTCCACGAATCGCTGAACCTGGCCGCCGTCTGGAAGCTGCCGGTGATCTTCGTATGCCAGAACAATGAATGGGGCGAGCATACCCATTTCGACAAGACCAGCAATGTGCCCGTCGCCGACCGCGCCGCCGCCTATGGCATGCCCGGCGTGCGGGTGGACGGCAACGATCCGTTCGAGATGTATGCCGTCGCCAACGAGGCGATCGCCCGCGCCCGCGCCGGCGAGGGGCCGACCCTGATCGAGGCGATGACCTATCGCTTCTTCGGCCATGTGTTCGGCGACGCCGACAATTATATGGACAAGGCGCGTAAGGCCAAGGCGATCGCCGAGGATCCCGTGCCCGCCTTCCGCGCGAAGCTGATCGAAAGCGGCGTCGCGAGCGAGGATCAGCTGGCCGCGATGGAAGTGGCGATCGAGGAGGAGATCGACGAGGCGGTCGAGTTCGCGCTGGCGAGCGACTTCCCCGGCATCGAGGAATTGAAGCGCGACGTGTTCGCCGAGGAGATGGCCTGATGAACGCGGAAACCAAGGTTAAGCCGGCCAAGGCGAACATCCTGCAGGGCATCAACGCCGCCATCGCCGACGCGATGGAAGCGGACGAGACCGTGATCGCGCTGGGCGAGGACCTGGCCGATCCCGAGGAAGGCGGCGTTTGCGGCGTCACCAAGGGGCTGTCGTCGCGCTTCGGGGAGCATCGCGTGCGCTCCACGCCGATCTCCGAACAGGCGATCATCGGCGCGGCGATCGGCGCCTCGCTGGTCGGCTTCAAGCCGATCGCGGAGATCATGCTGATGAACTTCACGACCGTGGCGATGGACATGATCGTGAACCATGCGGCCAAGCTGCGCTTCATGTCGGGCGGGCAGACGCACGTGCCCATCGTCATCCGCACCATGACCGGCACGGGCTTTGGCTCGGGCGGGCAGCATTGCGACTATCTGGAGGCCTGGTTCGCCCATGTCGCGGGCATCAAGGTCGTCACCCCGTCCAGCCCGAAGGACGCCTATGGCCTGATGCGCAGCGCCATCGACGATCCCGATCCAGTGCTGTTCATCGAAAATCTGCCGACCTACTGGACCCCGGCCGAGGCGGCGGACAAGGATTATCGCGTGCCGATCGGCAAGGCCAATGTGCTGAGCGAGGGCAGCGACGTCACCATCATCGCCTATGCGCGCATGATCCAGGAAGCGATGCCCGCCGTTGCCAAGCTCAAGGAAACTGGCATTTCCGCCGAGCTGATCGACCTGCGCACCATCGCGCCCTGGGACCGGGACACGGTAGTCAAGTCGGTCGCCAGGACCGGCCGCGCCGTCATCGTCCATGAAGCGGTGACGCCGTTCGGCGCGGGCGCGGAAATCTCCGCCGTGCTGAACGAGGAACTGTTCGGCAAGCTGCGCGCGCCGGTCAAGCGGCTGGGCGGCGCCTTCTGCCCGGTGCCCTTTTCCAAGCCGCTCGAAACTGCCTTCGCGCCGCAGACCGCCGACATCGTCGCGGCGGTAGAGGCGCTGGTCAAAGCGTGAAGACAAAGCCCTATAGCATGCAGGGAGTATCCAATGGCCGTTGAAGTTTTGCTGCCCAAGATCGGTTTTTCGATGAACGAAGGCATGCTGGCCGAGTGGCTGGTCGCCGACGGCGGTCAGGCCGTCGAGGGCGAGCCGCTCTATGCGCTGGAATCGGAGAAATCGACGCAGGAGGTCGAAAGCCCGGCGAGCGGCACGCTCAAGATTATCGCCCAGACCGGCGAGACCTACGAAGTCGGCACACTGCTGGCGACGATCGAATAAGGACGCGACGCGATGCGCTATATCCTGTCGGTTTCTTCGCGCGCGGTGCACGGCCGCGAGGATGAATATGACGCTTGGTACGAAGACATCCATGCACCCGACGTCATCGCCCTGCCGGGCTTCCTGTCGTGCGAGCGCTTTCGCCAGCTCGACATGGAGGGCAAGGAAACCGGCGAGTTCATCGCCCATTACACGGTCGAGACCGATGACCCCGCTGCGCTGCTGCAGGGCCTGTTCGCCGCCGCGCCGCGCATGCGGATGACGGACGCGATCGACCGGGAAAGCCCGCGCTTCACTTTCCTGCGGCCGCGCGACGGCTGACGGGGGGGGGGGCGCCGGCGCATGGACGCGCGCACCATCCTGGTCACCGGCGCGGCGTCGGGCATCAATGCCGCCGCCGCCGCGATGTTGCGCGCGGGTGGCCATCGGGTCATCACGGTCGATCTGCGCGACGCCGACATCGTCGCGGACCTGGCGACGGCCGACGGACGCGCTGCAATGCTCGCGCAGGCGAACGGGTTGGCCCCCGAGGGGCTGGACGGCGTTGTCGCCGGCGCGGGCGTCACCGGGTTCGGCAATCCGGCACTGGCGGTGCGTGTCAATTATTTCGGCGCGGTCGCGACGCTGGAGGGGCTGCGCCCGTTGCTGGCGCGCTCGTCCCACCCCCGCGCGGTCGCGATCGTATCGACCGCGACCCGCCTGCCGACGTCGCGGGGCACCGTCGCGGCCTGCCTGGCGGGGGATGAAGCCCGCGCGGCCGAAGCGGCGGTGGCCGATCCGGACACCGCCTATGCCTCCAGCAAATATGCGCTGGCCCGCTGGCTGCGCGCCCGCGCGATCACGCCTGACTGGGCCGGCAACGGCATGGCGCTGAACGGCATCGCGCCCGGCGGGGTCCACACGGCGATGATGCCAGGTGTCGAGCATAGCGATGCCTTTGCCCGCATCATGGCCAACACCACGCCCAAGGCGGTGGCGCGCTATGCCGACCCAGAAGATCTGGCCGAAGTGATCGGCTGGCTGGTCACGGCGCGCACCGGCTATCTGCTCGGCCAGATCGTGTTCGTGGACGGCGGCACCGACGCGATTCTGCGTCCGGACGCGTTCTGAACGCGAGCTTCAGCTTTCGGCGAGCCAGACGATTGCCTCTTCCATCGACTGGAACGCGGCTTCGTTGGGGGGGAACACCCGGCGCGACTGCATGGATGTGAGGACCGACGGCATGACGATCGCCATGCGGTCTTGGGGACCGGTTAGGTAGGAGCCATGCCGCTCGACCTCTTCCACGATCTCGCGCGCCTGCACGATCGACGCACGGGCATCCACCAGATAAAGCCCGCGCCCATGATCCTGTCGCGCCTGCTGCATTAGCCTGCGGATGTCGTCAACCGTCAGGCCGCGCTCGATATAGACGTCAGGATGCCGGTACGGCGATCATAGTCGATCGCGATCATGATTATCCTCCCTCTTGTCGATTGGTGCTATCCGGGCCGGCTCAACTTTCGTCAACTCCTCGGCCCGCCGATTCGATTTTGGTGGAGTCGGCGCCAGGGGGCCATCTTCATGCGCGCAGCGCGCAGCGCCGAGCGGCGCACCTTACCGGCCTGATCGCGGATGGGCGCCTGGCTGAATTCGACCGACCTTGGCCGTTTGAGGCCTATCAGCAGGCCGGGCAGGGCCGCCAGAAAATCCGCTGCCTCCGGCACAGCGGCGTCCAGCGCCAGTTCGACGATCGCATGGACGCGGTTGCCCAGGTCCGTGTCGGGCAGGCCGATCACCGCGCAGCACAGCACGCCGGGCATCGTCTCGACCGCCGCCTCGATCTCGGCCGGGTAGATGTTGACGCCGCCGACCAGGATCATGTCCGTGCGCCGGTCCGCGATATAAAGATAGCCATCGGCATCCAGCCATCCCATATCGCCGAAACTGTCGGTATCCCCCGCGATCCGGTCCTCCGACCCGATATAGGCATAGCTGGTCCCCGGGCCGCCCGCCTTGCGAAAGCGGATATCGCCGATCGCGCCGGCCGGCAGCGGCGCGCCGTCCTCGCCGGTGATCATAATCTCCTGCCCCGCTGGTGGGCGGCCGACCGATCCGGGATGCGCAAGCCATTCGCGTCCGCCGATGATGGTCACGCCGATCCGTTCGGTCCCGCCATAGACTTCCCACACATGATCGGCGCCGATCCGGTCGATCCACCAGCGCTTGACGTCGGACGGGCAGGGCGCGGCCATGTGCAGCAGCGTTTCGATCGACGAGAGGTCGGCGGCGTCGGTCACCGATCGCGGCAGGCGCGCGATCCGGGTCATCATCGTGGGCACCATATAGGCATAGGTGACCCGATGCCGCGCCACCAGCGCCAGCCATTGCTGGGGGTCGAACCGCTCCATGCATATGATATGCGTGCCCTGCGCCAGCGCCATGCTGGTCGTGTTGAACGGCGCGCTGTGATAGAGCGGCCCGGGGTTGAGCAGGGTGTGGCGCGGGCCGCGCCGGCATCCTTCCTTGTCCGGCCCCCAGACCGAAGGGAGCGGATCGACGATCAGCTTGGGGCGGCCGGTGCTGCCGCCGCTATTAGCGATCTTGCCCGGCCGCGCGATGGCGGGGGGCAGTGGCGCGCCGGACAGGGCCGGGTCGATCGGTGCGTCGACATCATGCAATCGCGCCGCCGACGCCGGCAATGTCCTTGGCCCGATGACATGACGCGCGCCCGACAGATCGACGATGGCGCGGAATTCCGGCTCGGTCAGCCGCTCCGATACCGGGCACGGGATCGCCCCGATCTTCCACAGGGCAAAGGCGCAGAGCAGATAATCGACGCGGTTGGGCATGGACAGGATGACGCGATCGCCCGGCCCGATGCCCGCCGCCAGCAGATCGCGCGCGCGCCGGTTGGCCAGCCCCTCGAAGGCGGCGAAGGTCCAGCTTTGCGCGCCGATCGTCATCGCCGGGCGGTCAGGCGTTGCCATCGCTTGCGCGGTCAGCGCCATGCCGAGCGGCGTGCCCTCGCGGGGTTGGCCGCTCGCCGGGTCGATCCACTCGCCCGTCATCCTCCCGCGCGCATCGTGGCCAGCGCGTCGGCCGTTTCCGTCCAGATCATGCCCATGACCGGATGGGCGCGCGCCTGTGCCCGATAGCCCGCCAGCGCGGTGCCGGGCGCGATCGGATCGTCCAGTCCGAAAATCTTTGCCGCCACCTCGCACAGCAACAGGCTGGGCAGCAGCACGCAGTCGGCCTTGCTGATCGCGTCGCCCACGGCGAAGGGCGCGTCGTTCACGAACTGGTCGGTAAGCGCCAGCCCGTCGCGCCAGCGCGCCACTTCCGCCGTCACCACCGCCTGATCGCGGTTCGCCGGGTCGATCTGCGTAAAGAGGCGCGACATCGCCGGGGTGGCGTAGAGTTCGAAGGTGCGGATGATGCTGCGCATCCGTACCCGGTCGGCAGCGTCCACGGGGACGAGCGGGGGCATCGGGAACTGCTCGTCCAGATAGTCGATGATGGTTTCGGATTCGGGGATCGCCAGCCCCGCGTCCGTCATCAGGACCGGCAATTTGCCGATCGGGTTGATCGCCAGATATTCCGGCGAGCGCGTGCTGCCGCCCAGCGGCGGGCGCATCTCATAAGCTACCCCCTTGATCGCGAGCGCGATCCGCACGCGCGCGGCGAAGGGCGACAGGGTCACGGCATAGAGGATCATGCGTCATCACCCTCGCGGTACATCCGCCCCAATGTGCCAGCGAGCGGCGTGGGCACGAAGCCGTCGCCGAATGGCCAGTCTAGGAAGCCAGCCGCCGCCATCGTACCGCCATCGACGTGCAGCGTCATGCCCGACACGAAGGTCGACAGGTCCGACCCCAGGAACAGCACCGCATCGGCCAGCGCATCGATCGGTGGCTGTTCGCAGCGGGGAATATACATCGCCATGCCCTTGCCCCGCACATGCGGGGGAAGCTGCATGAAGCCTTGCGCGAAGGAGGGCGGCATCGCGGCCACGTTGCCCTGGCTCAGCGTCGTGTCGGGCGCGATGCAGCTGACCCGGATCTTGTCCTTGCCCAGTTCCACCGCCATGGCACGGGTGAAGTTGGTGGTCGCCGCCTTCGCCCCGGCATAGACCGAAAAGCTCGCCGCGCCGCGATGCGCCTCGATCGTGGTGAAGCTGATGATGCTGCCGCCCTGGCCCGACCGCTTGATGAGGGGCACCGCGCGCTGCACCGATTGCACGACATAGCCGTAATTGCGCTGGATGTCGCGGGCGATGTCGGCGCGGCTCGCCTCCGACAGGAACTGCCGCTTGGTTCCGCCCGCCACGTTGACGAGGATGTCGAGGCGCGGGAAATCCCGCTCCACCCCGTCGTAAAAGGCGTCGAGCGCGGCTTCGTCGGCGGCGTCGGCGGTCATGCAGGTAACCTTGCGACCCAGCGCCTCGATCGCCGCTCTGGTCTCATCCATCGCCGCCCTGTCGATGTCGCAAATGGCGAGATCGACCCCGGCGCGGGCCAGCGCCAGCGAGACGCCCGCGCCGATCCCGCCGCCGCCGCCCACGACCGCGGCGACCTTTCCCGCCAGATTGGCCCGCTCATCCAGAAACCCGCTCATGCGCCGCTCTCCCTTCTGTGTCCCGCCGTTGTTGCAGGGCTGCATGCGATGCGGCAAGCAAGTGCCGGCAAGCATCAAAAGGCCGATGGCGCAGCGCGGGCCGTTCTCTTTCCCGCCGCGCGGCCCTATCAACGTCCATGGACGCACGGCCCGTTCGAGGGAGCGCAGACAGGTGGCACGCTATATTTTGGTTCACGGCGCATGGCATGGCGGCTGGTGCTGGGAAGAGGTCGAGCCGCGTCTGCGGGCGCTGGGCCATGACGTGCGCGCGCCCGACCTGCCGGGCATGGGCGCGGACGCGGGTTTGGGCCATGTCGCGACGCTCGACGAATGGGCGATGTTCATCGCCGGCATGGCGCGCGCAGCGGACGAACCGGCGATCCTGGTGGGCCATAGCCGGGGCGGCATCGTAATAAGCCGGGCGGCGGAGCTGGCACCCGAAGCGGTCGCCCGCCTGGTCTATCTGGCCGCCGTGATGCCGCTGCCGGGACAGACGATGGCCGCGCTGTTCGACAATACGACCGAGGCGCGCACGCCGCACGCGGCCGGATCGATCACGGTGTCGGACGATGGCCGCACCAGTCGGTGGCATGAGCGCAGCACGGCGATCCCGGCCTTTTACGGCACCACGCCGGCCGCGCAGGCGGCGGCGGCGTTCGAGCGGCTGACGCCCGAACCCATGTCCATGCGCGACGCGCCGATGCCGCTCACCGCCGCGCGCTATGGTTCGGTGGCGCGCACCTATATCCATTGCGAGCGCGATGAATCGGTGACGCCGGGCCTGCAGCGGGCAATGGTGACAGCGCAGCCCTGCGCGACCGTCTCGCTCGATACCGATCATTCGCCCTTCTATTCAGCACCCGACGCGCTGGCGACGATCTTGGATGCGGTCGCGGGACGCCCGTCATCGCGACCGTAAGTGGCGCGGTCGTGCAGGTTGCGTAGGCAATTGGGGCAGCAAAGCGTCGCCTGAGGGCAGCGCAGCGGCGCGGGAGCGGACATGGACCGATTGGCGGCGATGCAGGCCTTCCTGGCGGTGGCGGAAACGGGGTCTTTCACCCGCGCCGCGCTGCGCCTGCGCATCTCCACGCCGATGGTCACGCTTCATGTCCGCCGGCTCGAGGAGCATCTGGGCGCGCGGCTGTTCAACCGATCGACCCGGCGCGTAGGCCTGACGGTGGAAGGACGCCATTATCTGGGCTATGCGCAGGCCGCGCTCGACGCGGTGGCGACCGCCGACATGGCGCTGCGGCCGGGCGCGGGCATGACCGGGCGGGTGCGGGTGGATGCGCCGGCATCGATGGGGCAGGCGTTCATCGTGCCGGCGCTGGCGGAATTTCAGCGGCTTCATCCGCGCATCATCCTTGACCTGACGCTTGGCGATCGCGGCACCTCCTTCAGTGTCGAAGGCTTCGACTTGGTGATCCGCGCGGGCGAAATGCCGCCCACCGACTGGACCATGGTGACGCTGGGGACGACTCGACTCATCTGCCTGGCTTCGCCCGACTATGTGGCGCGCCATGGCCAGCCGGAGGACGCGGACAATCTGGCCCGGCATCGCGCCATCCTCTACGCCAGCGTGGAGGCGCCGGGCGGCAATCCATGGCGATTGCGGCAGGGGGGACGCAGCATCCGGGTCCGCCCGCCCACCGCCTTTACCTTCAACGACGGCGCGGCGATCCTGTCGGCGACGCTGGCCGGGCTCGGCATCGGCCAGACGCTGGAGATGCTCACGCACGACCATGTCGATGCCGGCAGGCTGATCCCGCTGCTGTCGGAGGAATCCTGGCCGCGAGTCCCCGTGGTGCTGATGGGCGCGCCCGACCGTATCGCCCTGCCGCATGTGCAGGCCGCGCTCGCCTTCCTGACCGATCGCATCGACTGGCGGCTGGCCCCGGCCTGATGGGTCAGGCGGCGGCGGCGGCCGTCGTCATCGCCGCCTGCACCGCGTCGTCCACGCCGCACAGCGCCGGCATGCCCTTGGTGCTGATGCGGTAGAGCAGGCGGCGCTTGCCCGGCTCGTCGCTATATTCGATCGCCGTGGAGCTGTGCAGCACCTGGAAATTGTCCCACAGGAAGATGTCGCCCGCCTCAACCTTATATTGCGTGACGAATTCGGGTCGGGTGCAATGGGCGCGCAGGTCGTTCACCAGCGCGCGCCCTTCATCGACATCCAGCCCCTCCGCGCCGAAGGCCGATCCCGACAGATAGAGCGCCTTGCGGCCGGTTACTGGATGGCGCATCACGATCGGATGCGACACGATGCCGTGCCTGGCGGTATTTTCGGGCACGAACGGAATCTTTTCGCCGGGCAGGGCGGGCGAGCCGCCCAGGCAATGCAGGCCGGTCAGCCCCTCGATCCGCGCCTTCATGGCCTCGTCCAGCGCATCATAGGCGAGCGCCGTGCTCGCGATCAGCGTTTCGCCGCCCTGCTCCGGCGCTTCCACGCCATAAAGCATGGTGACGCTGGCGGGCACCGCCTCATAGCTGCTGTCCTGATGCCAGAACTTCGCGCCGTCGCGGTAGCGCTCGGGCGTGGAGGCCGCATTGCCGATGCGGATCATCTCGGGAAATTCATTGTTCCGGTGCGATTCAATATGGAACATCAGCGGCTTGCCCCAATGATAGCCAAAGCCGACATAGTCCGCGTCGCTCAGCGACTGCCCCTTGATCGCCAGGATCTGGTTCGCGTGCAGCGCCGCGATTAGCGCGCGCAGCGTTTCGGACCCCTGCGGTGCCGACAGGTCGATGTTCTCGACGATGGCACCGAAGGGGCCGGGCATGGGCGTGACCTTCATCTTTCGACTCCTGCTATCCTCTCATCCCTATGGGAATAGTCCAGTTGTAAAATAAAGCAAATGGTTTAATTCCGGAGTTGGCGTTGCCGCGCCAATGGCTAGAAGGGCACCCATGGCATCCTCCGACCGCAGCGAAACGACCCGACGCCAGCTCTGCCTCGCGGCCGAGACACTGGTGGCGACCATGGGCATCGGCACCGCGACGCTGCGCGCGGTGGCGACGGCCGCGGCGCAGAAGAATACGGCAGCGGTCAGCTATCATTTCGGCAGCGTGCACGAACTGCTGCGTGCGGTGGTGGAGATGCGGCTGCGCGATACGGAGGCCGACCGCGTCCGCATGATCCGCGACAGCGCGCCTACGCTCGCCGACCTTGACGCCTTTGGCGCGTGGCGCTGCATGATCCGGCCTTATTTCCTGCTGCGCGACGAGCAGGCGCCTCATGCCCATCTGCGCTTCATGATGCATATGAGCGCGGCGGGCCTGCTCAGCGACCCGTTCGACGCACAGGTGCCCCGGCCCGATGCGCCCAGCATCGCCGCACTGCTGGAACGGATGCACGACACGCTCGGCTGGCTGCCGCCCCAGTTGGGCCGCGCCCGTATCGCGCTCGCGGGCGTGATGGTGTGGAATGCGGTGGCGCTGTTCGACAAGCATGGCTTTGGCCCGGAACAGCCTACGCTCCGGCTGGACGACCTACTCGCCGATGTCGAAGGGCTGGTGCGCGGCCTGTTGCGCGCGCCGGGGACGGAATAGACCGATCATACCCGTGATGGGTGGGGTCATGAAACATTTTACATGCAATTTTGGGCCCGCGGCACGCTAGGCAGCGCACACGACTCTGCGGGCTGATGTGCCTCGTCGATTGCCGATAAGAGGGGATTTTCCATGACCAGATTGAGTATGATGCTGCACCTGTTGGGCACGGCCGCGCTGACCACGGTACTGTCCCAGGCCGCCGACGCGCAGACCGACGCCGCCGCACCGCAGGCCGCGCAGACTTCCGGAGACATCATCGTCACCGCCCAGCGCCGGTCAGAGCGGTTGCAGGACGTGCCCGCCTCCGTCACGGCGCAGACATCTGCTCAATTGCAGAGCGCCAACATCACCAACGCCCGTGACTTGACGCTGGTGACGCCCGGCCTGCGGGTCGAAGCGAACGGCGTCAACGCGCAGCCCGCCCTGCGCGGCGTGTCGTCCACGCTC